>ERZ808258.7-NODE-7-length-234744-cov-9.090213_pt1 | contig 234744 bp, 229 predicted proteins | sample MGYA00521280_ERZ808258 | MGnify/ENA primary metagenome ERZ808258 (study PRJEB31516, sample SAMN03275585) | gut metagenome | biome: mammalia-associated habitat; material: feces | host: Papio cynocephalus | place: Kenya | collected 2012-07-19 ...
TAATATTATTATATGGTATTTATCAATAATTGGTATTATTAAGGATTGATTTATGGACTACGGTTACACTAGCCTATCCTCAGGATGAATTAGACAAGGACTCCTACCACTTAAGCAGAGCCCTCTTAACTTGATCAGACTTAATTGCATCCACGATCTTACTTGGTAACTTCTCATCATAGATTGTAACCCAGAACTTATAATACACTATAGAGGAGTATCCTATTGTTGCTAGCTGCTCTGACACTTGAAGTATAAGAACATAAGGATTGTCTTTGCAGTTAACATCATCATATATAATCCTAACCAACAAATCATCAGGGCTTAACTTACACTCTACTGGGGAGTAAATCTCAAAGTACTCCTTCTGATCAATAGTATAGAGTGAAGGTACAACAACCTCATTACCCTCTCTATAACCTTCTAGGTGCCTGAGGGGTAAGTCTTCTAGCTTTGGGAATATTATAGGCATAACCTCAATAGTCTCTAAGGTACGTTGCTGTAAGTCTCTCGATCGCTCATCTCTCTTAACACTAATGCGCAGCATATCAGTAGGATTAGCTGACAACCTTAAGTTATTGTCAAGTACTCTGCGCCGTACTGTATCAAGGCGTCTACCTAGTCTAGCCTGGAAGGTCGTACGTCTCATCCTTCTGCGTGTAGCTATATCTCTAGGATCCTCTTCATCTATATTGAGTACAGGATCTGAAGTCTCAACCGTAAGGGTCTCAACAGCGGGCCTCATATTGGAGGTATCAGCAGGTGTATTACCTACTCCCGCCGGTTCTAAGGTAATAATTGTATCCTTATCTAAATCTGGCATATCTTAATCCTTAATATGGGATATAGTAGCCATATAGTACGCAGCTACGTCTGATTAGGGACTCCTGACCTGCATCCCCTATCTTAGTGGAGGCTGCAAAGAGTGTACCACTAGAATACCAGCCTTTAAAGTTATAACCTTCTACCTCAAACTTAGGTAATATCAACTTCTGATTAGCTTTGTACACTTGTGACCCTAAGCTCACATACTCATAAGATGTAATACCAAACTCTGGGTCTCTTATTAACTTAGCCGCATTATATACTATCTTGTACTCTGTATCCTTGTTGAATATAGCATCTATCTCCGAGCCTGCAAACTCATTGAGAGAGTCAACTCTACCTTCTAAGACCCCTGCGCTGGGAGGTAAGGTCTCATCGTTCATGACAACACCTAGACTCTCAAAAACACCCGTTAAGGTCTTGTTCTTAACAGGATCCTCGCTGTCATAGTCTAACTTATCATCCGTGTCAATATCTGGCCCTGGAGGTGTTGGCTTGTCTGGATCATCAGGATTAGGCTTATCTGGATCATAGTTACCCTCCATGATATCTGCGATATCCTTATTAGATAACTTAGCAAGGACATCAACATCATCTGAGATAGCGCTAGCATACTCAGGTAACTCCTCATCTGCAAATCTAACACCCAAAGCTCCAATAGCCTTAGTAGTGACTTGGTTCTCAAGTGCGTTCTTACTTGTATCACTAAGACTTGTATCAGTCTCACAATCACAACCAGAACCACTTCCACCACTTGTAGACATTGAGATGTTTAGGTTAATATTAAGAGTATACTCTGGCCAAGCCAATTTAAAGACACCATTAGATACAGATCGTGAGTCCCCTAAGTCAAAATAAGCAACAAGATAATCCTTGTTCTCTTCAAAGGCTCCATTAGGATCATCCTTATAACCACGTCTATATATAACAGCATACTTAACTCCTTCGAAGCTTGCATCTCTCCAAAGTACATCCTGACTCTTATAATAAATGTGATTGTCAGTAATTAGATCCTCACCCTTAGAATAGAAGAAGATCTCCTTACCTCCCTTAGTGTACCCATTGCCTGAAATCTCTCCGGCCTTGTTAAGAAGATCCTCTGAATATGTTAGCTGTGTAGAGGTATTAGGTGTAAATGTATCTGTAAATAAGGCTATATAGAATATGTCATTGGACATATCTATGTGGTTCTTAATGTAGTTGGATAAGAATGTATTATATATCATAAGTTCTCGCCTAGTTCTAAATTCAATTAAATTAGTTGGGTTTAAGTAGAGAACAAATAGCAGATTAAGGTTTATATTAAAATCATAAAGGTTGAATGTTAATTATGAGCACAATAAACAAAGAAGACGTCACACAGTACAGTTTGAGATTCAGACCACTCTATCTTAGAGATGTGTATGGTCAGGATGCAACAGTTAGAGCTCTACTTAGGAGATCTAAAGAGAACGATTGGCCTCAGGCAATATGTTTAAGAGGCCCTTATGGTTGTGGTAAATCATCAATCGCCTTTATCTTAGCAGCGATGATGCAAGCTCATGATATAACAGGCGAACCTATTTGGGATACCCCTGATAACCAAGCTATCTTAAATCAAACCTTCGATAGAGATGTCCTCCTCTTAGATGCTTCACGTTGGTCAAGCAAGGATGCAATGGTTGAGTTTACACAAAGTATATCTACCCGACCCATGTACTCTCAATCAGGAATCAGGGTATGTATTATAGAAGAGGCAGATCAGGCTTCAAATGCAGCAATGCTATCTCTACTTAAAATCCTTGAGTCAACCAAATCCTACAACAAATTCATTCTCTGTAGCATGGAAGACAAGGGTATCCCAAACTCTGTATTATCTAGATGCCAATGCTACCAGATTAAGTCTATTGGTGTCAAAGATATCATGATGAACTTAAAACACATCATGGAACAAACAGGAGATTGGACTAATGAATCTATCCCTGATGAATTTAGATTACAGGGTCTAGGTGCTATCGCTGCAGCTGCACAGGGTTCAATGAGACAGGCCGTGCAGTTCTTAGAGCAATGCATTGTTAATGAAGCCTGGACACTTGATGATATAGATAGCCTTATTGGTGTTATTGATGAAGAGAAGACCTGGAGAATCCTGGATGGCCTACTTGAGAAGTCTAAGGATGCTAAGATGTGGAGGACTCTAGTTGGGCTCAAGACTGGAGATGAGACTAATCACTTCATTAACTACTGCAGTATGTTACTCTCTGAATGTATGATCTATGGAATAACGGGGTTCTGCTATGATGGTGAGAGAGCTGAGGGTAGATTCAAGAAGATGTTAAAAACAGGTAATGTTAGTGACTTGTTCTATTGCATTACAATGCATCCTCAACTCAATAAGCCTTATACCAGAACTACAGATATTTTAAGTGCCTTAACATGTTACTATGAAGGTGTTAAGTTTAAACCTATATCTGAAGAACCTGTTAAACTTGAAGAGCTCAAGCCTATTAAGCTGGGTAGTGACACCCCCTTCATTAATAAGTTACCTGTAGGAGGTACCGGAGACACTTCAAAGTTATCACCCATATCCACAACAGGGGATAATAAGGCCTTTGAGGCTCATCTAGACAAAGCTAATGTGATAGCACCTAAAGTAAGAGCTGTAAGGACAACGACACCTAAAACGAGTACAACAGACATAGGATCCCTAAATATAACATGGTCTTAAAGGGAAGGGATGTAAGATGTTAAGATTTGAGAACACTAAAGTATATGGATTAGAAAAAGCTATAATATCTTCAGGCTACTCCTTCAGAAGTGCCTCTAAGTTAGATCCTAGTAGGGATATTACAGATAAGGATTGGAAGAGAGGTAAAATGTTAGGTAACGCCTCTTCAGGTTTAGGACATGATGGTTATCTTAAGGGTATCGTAGTTCAGGCAGATGTTACCTACCCTCAATATTGGACTAAGCAAGCTCAAAGATATCACTACTTCGAAATTGTTATGAGTACAAGTTGTATGCATATGCTATGTAAGAACGCCCTGTTACCCTTTGAAGAGTTTAAGAAGCAGTTCAATGAATATGTAGACGAAGATATTATTAGGAAGGTTCAAAACTACGCTAAGCAATATAATGAATGTCCTGATGAAGATAAAGAGAAGAAGTATGAGCTGTTCATGAAGATGGAGTCTAATAATCCTCTTGGTTATGAGTTAACTATGGCTATAACTACAAACTATCTACAACTTAAGACTATGTATCTCCAAAGGAAGACCCATAGGCTTAAAGAAGATTGGGGTGCGTTCTGTGAGTGGTGTGAATCTCTACCACACTTCAAAGAATTGACTGGTTGTGGTTTAAAAGAAGATGATTTGGGATAATTATGATTATAGTTGGGCTCTGAAACACCCTGTCAGTTCGATTAGAGAACAACTAAGGCATATTAGAAAGCCTGATATGAGTGAATTAGATGATGCTATGAGAGAGGATGAGAATCTTAAGAAGTTAATGCTCACACCCCTTAAAAGATTGTCCCCTAACACACTAGGCTATAGTTACAACTACTTCAGCAATCTACCTAACTACTTCACCTTATATCATGCTGTAAAGTTTGTGTTAGAAGACTTCTTCAATCAGGGGGAGTTCTACTACTCAGAAGTGAATGGTAAACTCGAAGGCTTTGTGTTCTACACATTAAGAGGTAATAGTACTAAGTGTACTGTCCCTTATATCTGGGATATAGGGATCTTATCGTTTGACTTAAATAAGAACAACACTACCTTAATCAGGGATGTATTAGGCCTCTTTGAAACTCTTAAAAAGAAGTATCGCCTAATAAGCTGGGCTGTAGATAAGAATAACCCAGCCGTAGATATGTATAAGAGGCTTATAAAGAGATGTGATAATGGGAGCTGCAAAGAGGATCCTGAGAATCCTCTATGCTATAGGTTCTACGTAGAGTAAACTTAAAAGGCAGCTCTAATCTTCCGGAAATCCCACTCAACATAAGTCTTGCCTATACCTATGCCAAAAGGAACAGTTAATAATCTACCTTGAAGAGTTGCACCATAAGGCTTATATAACTTATAAATGTACTCTGCTAACTCTACGCTTGAAAAGAAGTACTGTCTGCGTAGTCTGTGATAACCATCCCAAACTTGTCTGCCTGCCTTGCAATATACCTTAGATCTCTTAATGTTAACCCATCTACCATCTCTGGTTAAGGCCTTGCCGTTCTTGAGGATTGTATGATGATATGCAATTACATATGAGATTGAATATCTCTTGTAGTAAGCATCGAGCTTCTTGTTAAATTCAATGTCATCTTTGCAGTAGTCGTTGATAGTTACCTTATTACCATCTGCTAAATATAAAGTCTCAATTAAGTGCTGGCTCATATGTTGTTATCTCTTATCTATAAATATAATAGTATATTAAAGTGAAAATGTCAAGTGGATTATATTAAATATATGAGGAAATAGTGAACTACTCTTCAGCTAAAGACTGAAGAGCTTCTTTTTTCTACTTCAACGGATACTCCGTAAATCATTGAGTTACAAAGATTTACTTCCATACCCTCCATAGACATAACATCCTCTTGTTCCAAGAGTAGAGTTGATTTTATATCATCAACTAAGATTTTTAAGGCGTTTTCTTTTAAATTTTGAGCTGCATTTTGATCACGGATTATTTTTGTTCCACAGTTTGGACAAATCCAAGTTCGATCTTTTAATGTTAGCTCTTTATTAACGTAACCACAATGATTGCAGGTTTTGGAACTAGGATAGAATCTATCTGACTTAATTACTAAGCAATTATTGAATTTAGCTTTTTGTTCAAGTCTAGTTACGAATGTGTACCAACTAGTGTCAATATAATTTTTAGCATTATGACTAAACTTCATCATACCTTGAAGATTTAGATCTTCAATTCCAATTACGTCGTAATTTTGGACTAATCTTAAAGTTTCCTTTTCTCTATAATCTCTTCTAATGTTAGCAATGTGATTCTCAAACTTCGCAAGCTTGACTCTCGCTTTTTCCCGATTCTTTGAATCTTTTTGCTTTCTCATTAGATTTCTTTGCAGCTTTGTTAATTTCTTTATATTTTCTTGTTTTGCTTTTTTGAAATTAGGTGCTTCTTCATTTAAATCATTTATGTATAATGAGTTAGGGCTGAAGTCTAGACCTATAGCTTTGCTAGGACAAATTGTTGAATAAATACCCTGTTCTCTTTCAAACAAGACTGAACACCAATATTCTCCACAAGCATTTCGACTTATAGTCATGTGCTTAAGAATAGCTTCCTTAAACCGGCCAATCCATTTATCTGACTTATCTTCAGCGTGTCTAAATCTGACTTGCTTAAGTTTGGGAATAGTTACTAGTCTGTGTTCCCAATCTAGACAATTTTTAGGAAGCATATAAATGGAGAAGCTGTCTCTATGTTGTTTTTTAGATTTAAATTTTGGAAAACCTACTTTTTTACCTTTTCTTTGTTTGGTTAAGGATTTGAAGAAGTTGTTGAATGCTTGTTCGCAGTTTCTTTGACTTTGAATCAAAGGTTCAGCTATAGCCTCATTTAAAAACCCATACTTCTCTTCCCTAAGTTGTTTTGGTAATTTACCTTTGGATTTGCTTCTTTGGTCTTTAGGTAAATCTTTATTTTGATTATACCACTCAATATGCTCAGACAATCTCTCGTTATAAAGTAATCTACAACAACCAAATGTTTTATTAAGGAGAATTTTTTGATCTTCAGTAGGATATAGCCTGATTTTTAAGGATTTGTGGATTATACTAATTTTATCAGACATTCTGAATCTTACTCCTATTAAGATTTGGTTTTGTTTAGGGATATTTTAGAACTGCAATTCTAAAGTATCCTGTTTTTTTTATATTATAATTAGTGTGAGAGATTTAAAAGGTTGAAATCGCTGTATCCCTTAGGCTAAAGACCTAAGAGTTTTAGCGATTTGGATTTTTATAAAATATCTCTATAAAAAGAATAAAAATCTTCTTGAGCATCTTAGGTTATGGGGATGCTTGGATGAAGCGAAAAAAGAAATACGTAAAAAAATTCCCAGAAAAAAAATGGTAAATGATTGGGGGTTTAGAATGCCTTTGTTGAGAGAAGAATGAAAGAAAACCCTAATGTTAAAAAATGCACAAAAGAAAATATTGAATTATGTTTAAAAAAATGTAAGCAATAAATATTATATTAAATATATGGAGATTAAATGTCCTATATGTGATAGGGTTCGGGAAATTAACAAAGACAGTTATAGAAGAGCTGTGAAAAGAAACACCTTACTCTGCAGAAATTGCAGTGCTAAATTATCAGCTCAGAAAGTGAAATCACATAAACAAGAGGAAATAAACAATAGAAGATTAGAGGTCTTAAAGAAAGAGTTAAGTGAAAGAGACTTAGTCTTAATGAGGGTATTAGGAGAAGAAATACCTTGTAGAAGAAACAACACCATACCTCTTGAAGTTAAATGTGAAAAATGCGATCATACTTGGTTAGATACATCAGCTCATCTTATTAATGATAAGAAAGGATGCCCTATATGTATGACAAAAATCTCAAATACTAAAAGATCAGAGACCTACAAAACCAAAGAAGGCAAATACCCTAAAAACAAACTAAAGGCTATCTTAGACAGTAGAGGTCTGGAGTTGATGGATGAAAACATCTTAGGAAAGATCTCTGAAAAAGTTAAGGTTAGGTGCAAGAGATGTGGAAGAGTATACGAGGTAGGGATATGCAATATCGTATATCACAACTATAGCTGTCCTAATTGCAAAAGCGTCTACTCTAAAGGTGAACTTCTAATTAAGGATATCCTAGACAAAAATAAGATAGAATACGCCATGAGCTATAGATTCAAAGATTGTAGATATAAGAATCCTCTGCCCTTTGACTTCTACCTACCTAAATATAATTGTTGCATAGAGTATCAGGGATGTCAACACTACAATGAAAAAGAGTATGCCAAGTTAACTAGAGGAACCAATAGAAATGGTGGGTTTGAATCTTATCAAAAAAGAGATCAAATTAAAAGAGATTATTGTAAGAGTAAGGATATATTATATATAGAAGTGTTTGAATATCAAACGCCTTCAGAAATTAGAGAAATACTAGGAGGAATATGGAATGGCTAATAAATTGGATTCTGTACTAGAGAAAGCACAGAAATCTTTGGGGCTAGATATTAGGAGTGCAAGGGAACAATGTGTAGATGAAAGAGTTCTTCTTGAATCTCCTTCTTTGAATTACGTTTTTGGTAGTGGGTTTGTCTTAGGTAGAGCATACTTACTTAGTGGGCCATTCTCACAAGGTAAAACTTCTATCTGCACCTATATATGTTCACAGATGCAAAAATTATTCCCAAATAAGAAAATTGTATATCTTGATATGGAATATGCCCTGGACTTGGATCATTGTGAGGAATTGGGACTTAATATAGATCCAGAGCATTTTATTCTGCTCAGACCAAAATGTGCAGAAGACTTATTTAATCTCATTGTAGATCTATCTCAGACAGGTGAAGTAAGCTTATTTGTACTAGATTCCCTTACTTCTCTTGAATCTAAAGCACAAAATGAAGATGCCTTTGTAGGTTTTGGTGGATCTAAGGGTGCAGCTGTTATCTCTTCAGGTATGAAGAGAATAATCCCATTCCTTTATAATAGTAAAGCCTCTCTTTTAATGGTAGCACAGGAGAGACAGAACCTGTCTGGGGGAGGTTTATATGGTCCTGACTTTACTATTGCTTCAGGAGGAAGAGCTCCTCTCTATTATTCCTCCTGGAATGCGAGAATTACAAAAACTGATGAAATTACAGGTCCAAATAAGGAATTAATTGGACTTTCCCTTAGAATTAGGGATACGAAGAATAAGCTGGGTATACCTAAGAGAGATGCTAATGTTAAACTCTATTTTAAAGGGGGTATTGATTCTGAAGAAGAATATGTTGATTATTTAAAGGTACTTGGACTAGTTGAGCAGAAAGGTGCTTATTATAGTAACTCCGAATGGATAGCAGATGATGGTACAGTAGGGATGAAAGTTTGTGGAATGGAGAAGCTCAAAGAATATCTCAAGGAAAACCCAAAGCTTTACAGTAGTATTAAGACAAAGGTAAATGGTTTAATTGCAGGCCACTCTGTTTTAGATGATCAAAAAATAGAAGCAGTTGATGAAAAGGAAGCTGCTTTATGGGCACAGTTAGAAGGGTGAAAATATAAGGCTTCTTAGGAAGCCTTTATTTATTTGCGTCCTTATTGCCAAAATTCAGGAAAGCAGTTATTATATAATAAGAGGTAGAAATCCACATATGAATAATTGCAAATATACAATTGAATGGCAATGCAATAGAATTGAACTTAAGAATATCAAAGACTTAAGGTTAAAATTAAATTATGCTGAAGAAGTATTTAGAAAATTTTTAAGTGAAAAAAGTGACTCTGTATATTCTGTGCTTAACTGGCTTGAGGGTTTAGCTTTAGGATACAAAGAACTTGAAAAGAAAAGCGTAGTGAAAAATCTTTATGAAAAATTATCTTCTCAAGTAAGAGAGGATGTTGGTTTTAAAAAAGAAAAATTATCTACCGTTGAAGATATTAAAAAAGTGAGCAATAAATCTCTTTTAAAACAAGTACTATCTGATAATTTAAATAGAGATCTTAAATGGCTAGGTGAATATTACATTCATAAGGATTTAAATGACTTCGTAGATAATCTTGTTGAGGTTTTAGGCCCAAATGAAAAGTGGTATAAAAAAGAAGAATTGATAAAAAAATGCGAAGGGCAAAAATCTCAGCATATCTTCTTATATTAGGCTGGAAGGGTTGAAAAATAATCCTAAAGGTATTATACTAATTATATAGATAAGAGGTACTTAAAAATGAAAACTTTTAGAGATTACGCTTATGGGCCTAAGGGATATAAAGTAGAAGATAATGATATACTAATAAATCTTTTTGAGGACTTCGTGCCTAGTATAGGCAAAGCAGATACCGAGCTCGGCGAGATTGTCAGAGCAATCTCTCATATAGATTTTAGATTCTACAATGATGGTGATAAGGCTTTCTATGAAAGCGGTATCATGACTATAGATCCTGCACTTGCCTACTTAATGTTAGTTATCCCTGAAGATGATAATCTTGAGACTTCTTTTAGAAGATACGTTAATTTAGGTTATGATGATTCTGTATATGAAAAGGCACTTGTACGGCTCAAGAAGAATGTTGTAAAGTTTATAGAGAAGAATTTTGACTCTCTTGCAAATACCAAAAATTCTAAAAGCTTTAACAAAGTTGATCCTAGAATCCTCTACGATACTTTGGATGTTGAGCCTTTTGAGTTTGATGATAACGATAATGAGGACGAAGAGTGAATTCTTCTTTTTTCATCACAATCTCCCTTAGGGGAGATTTTTTTTTTCACAAAAATATTGATAGATTCTTAAGTCTCAAGATTATACTATAATCATGAAGCGTTTAATTATATTTTTACTTTTAAGTTTGATTTTAATTGGGTGTGTATTTGCGGACAGTAATAAGTATTGGGGTAGAATTCAAGGTACAGAGAAGACTTTATATCACTCTACACAAGATTGGGCTTACTCCCCTAAGGGTAGTGATGATTGGGTTTATGGCGCAGATAATCCTGATATTGATATCACAGTATACATAGCCGGAGATGGTGACGCCCCATTTATAGCGTTTAGTTACAGTAAGATTGAAGGTATTGAAGGTGCTCCTATAATGACTATTATTGGAGATGATCTACTTGAAAACTTTGATGATTGTATTAGTATGAGGATTAATCCTGCCTCGGATAACACCTTCTGCTCGACAACTTCAGATTACAAGATGGTTTTAGATGAGTTTAGGTGGTGTATTAATCAGAAGATGGTTAATATAATCTTCTCAGATGGTTCCTTCCTGTTATTTAATGTCAACTGTGCCAATTTATACAAGTATTATAAGGATTAATGAGACTTATGAAGGGATCAATCAGCACGTATTATTTAAAGTCTCCTGAATTTGCAGAATTTTACTTATGTGATACTTCTTCGAAGCTTATACAGATTCCTATGACGGTATTATCTAAGGATTTCATTGATGAGGTGTTACAATCTGAAGACGATATAAGGGTCAATTGGCAAGATCTTGTAGTGGGTAAGATCTATTACGGTGTACCTAATAAAGATTCGCTGGGTAGATTTATAGCTTGCAAAGTTTTAATACCTATGGTTAGTATCAGGAGAAGATACCCCAAGACATCTGAGGATGATGACCGCAAGAATCCCTACTACTTAGAGATATTCCGTAAGGGCAACTATTATATAGTCAGAGAGTATGGCCAAGTAACTAAGGCATCAGAGGACTTAGATGATATAATACATTACATTAAGACATATAGTCAACATTTTGGTAGTGTAAGTTTATGTGATGAGGTACGTGATACGTTTGCTAATTTAAATTAGGTTCGTCAGAGCCTAATTTTTTTTTGCTAGATTCTATGATTTAGGAGTTGACATCTTCTCAGATTAGGGTTAATATAATTACATAATTAAGGAGATATTAAGGTGAACGCGAGCAACATCGTAGAGACAGAGGCAGATTATACTTGGCAGAGTGAAGCACTAGATAAGATATTTGCAAAGAGTGGTGTAATATCACTAGATGCCGGGGTGGGTACGGGCAAGACACGTATAGCCTTTGAGAGTTTTAGACATCACATAGACCTCCACAGAGGAGGTCAGACTTGCGACGTATTTGTTGCCCCGTCTATCAGATTAACAAAGCAGCAGTATAATGATTGTGTGGAGTTCTTTAAGAATAATCACTACCCAGATATCACATGCGCAGAGGTAAATTGTAAGGCAGGGGATACTAACTTCAGCTGGAATATACCCGAGAGTGGACCCATATGTAATTTAGGCAATCATGTAATTTACTTTATATGTTGGGCTTCGTTCAAACTTGATCCAGCCAAGGAACTCTATTGGAAGAAGCTATTTAAGAACAACGAAGAATATGGCAGACATAATGGCTACATATTCTACGACGAAGCACATATATATGATGGCAATAGGGATTCAAGAGAGTTAATATTTGGGGAAGACTTGATGAAGAGACTTAACAAGGCCTTAAGGGAGGATGAAGAATGAAGAACACAAAGACACTATGTACATGGAGAGCAACAGCCAATAAATCTAATATTGGACCCTCATTAACTGAAGAACCTATATGGGATGATAAGATCAAGTCATTACATATAAGGGTCTTTGAACACATGTTAGACATGTCTAAGAAGGGATTAGGCAATTGGTCTAAGGCCTGGAATAATATAATGGATGAAGTAATCAAAGGCTCAACAGGACTAGAAGATTATCTTAAATCACAACGACCAGGGGTAGATAAGAGTAGTATTGATAGGGTAGTGAATAAGTTCAGAGGCAACGCGTTTGAGATCTTCGCTGAGGCACTTACACTTGGTAATTATCTAGCGCAGGAAGACGTAGCACCTATATACAATCCCCCTGAAAGCCTCCTACACGAGGAGAGATTTGATGCAAGCACACACAGCGCCTCTAATCCTCTAATAACAATGAACATACAGGTTAAGAATTGGGTAAGCGAATATAAGGAGTATGGTGTTGGCTGGGATGTTATAGAGGACCTTGAAGCATTAGATAATCGCAACAGAAGAAGATACCACAAAGAACACCCTGAGTGGGTTAACGACCTAGATACTGAGGAAGAGTGGGAATCAAGACCAAGACAGATAATAATATCTTCAGGAGAATTAAGTCCTAAAGGCGAAGAAGCCTTAGATAAAGGGGAGCACAATAGTATAGTGACCTTTGTAGGAGCCCGAGCAATAAGTAAAAGGTTAGGACCTAAGCCAGTAGCGTTCTTCAAAAACATCGTAAATGAGCTCAAAGGGGCTTGACATATATTGCAATATAGGATAATATATAGGTGTGAGTAAGGAGATAGATATTATGGATACAACAAAGTACTTCGACACAACAATAATAGCAACAGGGACACCTAGCGATTATCAGAGAAAAATTGCAGAGATTGAACCTGATCGTGTTGTTGGGTGTAGTTATAAGAGAGCAATTGAGGCTCACCTAATCTGCAAGCCTACTCTCAATCTTATATGCACATCTGTTGAAGCTGAAGGTGCTCTAATCAACGCGGTAGAGTCTGTAGTTAAGAGAGAAGCCACATTATGTGAAGAAGACAATAACTTGTTCAGATCTGTAATACTAGTATGTACAACGTCTATTGATCAAGCTAACCAAGCTGCAACGGAATTATATAATAGAAGAGCTAAGGACGGTTGGCATGTTGTAGTCCTACACTCAAAAAAAGAAGTTATTGATGTTGAGGGTGGTGTAGTTAAGTACCTATCCTTTGTAGATGGTAAAACTATGGATGCTGAGGATGCGTTCAATAGAATAGAAGAGATTGATGATAGAAAGTCCTTCAACGAAGATAACAACCCTATAATTGTATTCCAAGTAGATATGATTAGTGAAGGTGTTAATGTCAAGTCCTTCAATGCTGTAATTATCTCATCAAACTCAGATACTAAACAAATGCAGCAAATCGGAAGAGTATTAAGAGATTATAAATCTCAAGTTCAGGGTAAAGGTGAAGCCCTACTTAGAAAGGTCGATTGTGGTCATGCAAGTGTATATTGCTACTACGAGAATGATAGTAATATCTACAACATGGTAAGTACCTTAGCGGAAAAGGGCTTAGCGTGGAATTGGGGGGATAAATTAGATCTTAAGAAGGGTACAGGTGTAATACCTGATCCAGATAGTCTACCTGAAGAGAACTTGATTAAGTGGGATCCTATTAGTGAATTAGAGATAGCCAGATTAAATGATTATAAGAATACAGGTATAAAGAAGGATATTGCAAAGAGCCCGGACTTAGGGGTATTGATTATGAATAATCCTAAGTTACTAACTGCGATTAAATACATCCTTGGAAAGATCAGTAATGGGAAATCTAAGAGTCTTAGAAATAGTCTAGACAAAGCTAAAGAAGTATCTAAAAACAATGAGAGTAAGAAGAGCAAGTCTAGTAAGTCTAAAAAGGTATTAGATGTCTTATCTGATAAGGAAAAGTTATTCCTCATCAATCAGGTCGAGAAGGAAGTTAAGGACTTAATTGCTAGTGAGGAAGTACGTGAACTACTCAGTGAAAATTATAGCACTAAAGAAGCCAGAGCTCAAGTACTTGTAGAGAGTGCTGTGCACACTCTAATCCCCGCTGAATGTGATGAAGAAGTAGGAGAATTGATTGAAGCATTAGGTGATGGAATATATAATATCTTAAAAAGAGGTGAATATACTAATACTTGGGACTTGAAATAATTAAGGATATATGGTAATATATAAATATAAGGAAGTATAAATATTATGAGTAAAAGTCAGCGTTATCTACAATCTAAATTATATCTGGATACCTTCTTGGATAAGATGAGTGATGTATCTAAATACGATAGAGTTGTAACTATCAATATTGCAGATGTGAGAATCTGGCTCTACTTAAATAAGTGGGTCAAAGTTACACCCTTCGAAACTGATCCTGTAAATTGGTTCGGACTTAAAATACCTACTTATATTATAAATAATAGAGCTCTTGGTGGTGACAAAGGTAAGGAAGCTAAATTAGAAGAGCTCGAAGGATTTGAGATGAACTTGAGAGACTTAAAAGATAGAGCTAAAGGTGAGAAGATTATGGTCATAGCTAACCCTCCTTATAGTATTGCAGGGCCTATAACTAAGGCAGTATTGGATATCCTTAAGCCAGATGAATATGTAAGTCTTATGCCAGCTAGTGATTATAAGAAAGGCAAATTATATAATCACATTAAGACCATTGAATCAGTACCCGCTGGGATGTTCGAAGATGCTTGTGTTGCTCCAAGTCTTGCTACATTAAGTTCAGAGAAAGTTAACGATCTGACTAATGATGAGTTTGAAGTAATGTGCTATAATCCTAAATATAAGAAGTTCTATGAAGAGAATATAAGGAGAGGAATTACATGGAAGAAGGATGTATCGGAGAGATTCTTAGGTAGGAATAAAACTGAAGAAGAGAGTAAGGAAAGCCTAAAATATCTAAATAATAGAACAGACTTCCTGATCACGATGAGGACCGTTCTGGACGGTCCTCACAAAACACCAGTCTGTCACGACTACAAGTGGAATGTGGAAAAAAGCACAACCTACTTAGAAATGCCTATAACTTATAATACTTCTAAAAAAGAATATCATATCAATGTTGGCTTCATCCACTTCAACAACGAAACTGAGTTCAACAACTTCAGCGACTACTGGTATAGAAATAACTTAAGTGCCAAGCTCATTAAAGGCTTAAACAAAACAAGTGGAAGTTGGAAGAACGCCATACCACGTATCAACTGGAACAGACCTTGGACAGATGAAGAGATCTTAAAAGAATACGGCTACGACGACAAAGAGATTGAAGAGATCTTATCAGCACCTGATCCTAGAAAGAAGTCAAAGTGAATAAAGGAGGGGTGAGGCCTTACATAGGTAGCCCTTAAAAATAAATAAGTACCAAAGTGTACAAAGGAGGAAGACTAAAATGTCAAAAAACAAACTATCAGAAATGGAGTGGGCAAGAGGTAACAAGTCAGAACTCTTAGACTTAACATACACAGCCCAACTATCAAACAACAAAGCCAAAGAATCGTGGCTACTACAAAAAGGAGCAAGGGATCCTAACAAAGACCTAAATACGGTCAATGCTCAACTTACAGCTCAGCAAGCTAAAGGGGAGTATCAATGCAAGAGTAGAGATAAAGTAGAGATCCTAGAAGACGGTACGAGAGAGTACATATCAATTAAGACAGTTGTAGCAGTTAAAGGTAAATACTATCTACCATTAAGAGTAGCAGTAGGTAACTTAGATGAGAATAATAAGTTTATAAACTACAATAGACACAATGACTTAAATGACGTGTATCGGGCCCTAAACGTCAAATATGTCGATGTTATATATCCCACAGAAGCATCTACAACATATCCTACTAAGATAGTTAGATTTGAGAGTAAGGATATAGCTGATTACATATATTATTATAGAGACAGAGATGGCTATATAGACGCTAGAATCAAAGAAGCAATAGAGAATAGACCTTACTGTTACACAGAAGGTAAAAAGAATAGTACAGGCTGGATTATAGGTTATGAAGACAGCATCGAGAACACGAGGTATATAAAGAATTATGGTGAAGACAAGCCTGCAGGATTGGTAATAGGCTTAAGAGAGAACTACCCTACAAATCTTAAAGAAGGTGAGTTACCAAGATTAGATAGATATAATAGATGGTCAGTGTTCCTGTTAATACCTATAAATCCTGGCAGTCTCTTGTTCAAAAAAGCAGTTAACATTGTAAAGGTTAAAGAAGAGTAGTTGATATTATACATAGGAGCAGCCTAACATGACAATAAGTCCCGAGACGAGAGAAGCAATAGAGAATGAGTTTGAAGAGTGGAAGAGTAAGCAATATGCAAACAAGAACTTAAAAGAACGTAAGAAGTTAGATCAGTTCTACACAACACCTCAACTCACAATACAGATGCTGGAGAGGTTTGAAGACTTAAGAGGTACAATAGTAGATCCTACATGTGGCTGCGGGGGATTATTAGCTGGATGTATAATAGCAGGTGCAGATCCTAATAAGTGCTATGGCATAGAATTGGATCCTCAAATCCTAGAGGTATGTAGAGAGAGATTGAGTAGGTTAGGAGTCTCTAAAAATAATCTGCACTTGGGGGATGCTCTTAATTCTGATTGCTATGATCACTTCGATAATAACTATGAGTATAAGGATGGTAAAGTACTTATAAACAATAAACAGCCCTTCAAGTTCGGCAGAATAAGGATATGACAGGATCAAGCAAGGAGACCAAGTTTGGGACAACACTATTTGGGGCTAAGAGGAATGTATACCCCTTTGCCTTAGGTACGCCAGAGAAACCGGAAAGCATAAACTTAGAGGGTTAAAGAAGACGGCCACCACTAATTAAACATAAAGATTAAGGGTTCAAGCACACTATACCCTTAAGGAGAATTAAGACATTGGCAGAACTAAACTTCAAGAGAATAGCGGTTTATAATACTCAGCAGGATGTAGAGGACAAGTACTTAACTGAGAGCTGTGAAGATAGTGTAGATATCCTAACACCCAAGAAGTGGCAGCTAGGTGACAGGCCTAAGACATACTTCAATAAGTATACAGAAGACGTCAATCCAGAAGAAGAAGTAGAGAATAAGATCTTTGACGACTTAGACTTCGAGAAGGAAGATAACGGACCTGAAGACTTCAAGTTTGAGGACTTGGTAGACAAACCACAATACGACGACTATGAGGACGATTATGAAGATAGTGCAGAGGCTGATGAAGACGTACTAAGAACAGAGGTCCTAGCAAGCATAGAAGATTGTTTGAATGAGTTCTTGAAGAATCACAGAGGATTATACACAGACATTGACCAGGAAGACATCAATAGAATCTGCAATATTATGACCAAAGACTACATTAACTACAACAAAGGCGAATATGACAGAGATCCTGCAGATACATATGATGTAATGAAGGCAGAGTTAGCTCAACCTGGCTTCTTTGATGATGCCTTCGACTTCTACCTCACTAACATCTCTAAGGCCAAGTACAACAGCAATACCTTTAAGGGAGTATCCGATGAAGTATGGGCAGACCCCAAGGACAACTTAGAAGAAGCAACTGTTCGATCTAGAATGCGCGATGTAGTAGGCTATGTAGTGAGCAACGCATTAGGACCTAACGGTGGTTATTATCTATCAACAACAGACGAAGGCTCTAGTTGGGCTGAAGACTTAGAAGATGCAGATATCTTCGACTCAAAGGACGATGCAATAGAAGGCCTACACGAAGCCTTACTTGAAGGTCTTGATGTGCCTGAAGCATTCAAGGATTACAAGACAAACACAGAATCCTATGAAGATTGGATTGACTGGATTGATTACGATGCACTTGACAACTACGAGATCGAGCCTGTGTATACAACTAGTGTTAGCGCAGACCGCGCCTACTTAACACGCAGTGGCCTTAAGGAATCTAGAATTAATGATGTTCTAATTATCTTGGATGAATTTGACGTACAGTTCCCTAAAGGTAACAAGAACCGAGACGTATATCACCTAACCAAGAGACTTGTAGATTATGCTGGGTTGGACAAAGAGATAGCTACTGAAATTGCAGTAAGACACTTAGATGGTAAGATGTTCAACTACTATTAAGGGTTAATTAGATTAAGTTAGGCCTCTATTAGTGAGGCCTATTATAATCGCTTATAATCGCGCATAAACTCGCATAAACAAGCGTTGTGGTGTAACTGCTAGTAATTATAAGGGTATAACTACATATAGTTAATATAAGGAGGTGATTACTCACCTCCTATTATAATTACTTAGACTCTTCAGTAGTTGTCTTAGCCTTAATTACAGGTGAAGTATCTGTACCAGCCTGCTCAAAGTCCTCAGAGATCTTAACCGTCTCCTTAGTCTTATAAGTAACCTTGGTACCTTCAACTCTAACCTTAGCACAACTAGCTGCATCGTTCTTCTGAGGATTAACGACAGCCAAGCCTACAGGACCTTCAAGTTCAACCTTAGACAGTGTCACCTCTACCGGTAACTTAGTTGTATGTTGAGCAACTGCAATAGCACAACCTTCTGTTGTTGAACCACTACCGTTAGGTGTCAATGAATACTCTGCAGCTGTAGATATGCAAGTACTGTCCTTGACAGACATAATACCTGCTCTAATCTCAACGGCTGTACCCTTAGCCTCAATACGTGTACCATCTAGTACCCACTTACCATAACCAGCTGCATAGATACCACTGCCCTCTTCTTCTCCAGACTTACCGTCTACAATAATTTGGCCTCTAATAGTGAGTTGTGGTACTGGACCTTCAGTCAACTTGTTAGAACCATTGATATAGATACCCGTGCCCCCAGATACAGTGTCACCCTCAATAGGGCACTTAATAGTAGCATCTGACTCTACGACAACACCATAGCCCTTGTAAGATGGTCTGTTCTTATTAGGACCATCAATCATAATACCTGACCAACCTCTAAGTGTAACATCCTTACCAATCTTAACAGTTGAGTAGTTAGCTACCTCCTCTTCAAAGGATCCTAACATGTAGATAGCACCGAATGAGTTAGGTTCAGTCTCTCTGATAGTACCCTTGCCTACAATCTCAACGTTACCATGTCTAATATTAAGAGGTGTGCTTGGTGCTGCAATCTCACAAGAGTTCAGGTCAATTGTAAACGCCTTACCACTCTCTACTCTATAATCACCTTCAGTTGCAATAGCGCTCTTGTATAACTTAAGTGTATGATTGTTATCTACGGCTGCCAGGGCTGTCTTCAGATCACTGTAACCTGTATTGGTTGTTGTATTAATAACAGTAGAGTCTACACCAATTGTGAAGAGGCTGAAGTGTGTTGTCTCAAAGGTTAACTTACCCGAAGATGAGTCGTAGCTCTTAATAGATATGTCCTCATCGCCATGTTGTACCTTAAAGTTACCTACGCCCTCTAGACCCTTAACTGTGGACACTGTAACGGCTACAGGCTTGCTGAACTCACTAACTTGTTTACCATCTACCTCAAGTGTTAAGTCTACTGCACCAACACTATTATAGCCTTCAACGACCTCTACAGGTTTATCTACTGCTGGATCCTGTGTAGCTACTATAAGTTGTGCTGTATCACCTGTAATTGTACCTTCTGGAATTGCAACCTGAGTTGGAATATCTGTTGTCTCTAACTTAACCACCTCATCATCCCAAACTCTAACACCTTCACTCTTAGATGCCTCAGATCCTGTTACTGTGATCACATAGTCACAAGAACAGGTTGTGTAGTCATCTGTATATCTAATTGTTAAGATCTTGGATAATTGCAATATGCCCGGGTCTACATAGCTTAACTTACTATCTGTGATAGCTAGTATCTTAGTTGTACTATCAGATAGCGCAGCTTCAATAGTCATACCAGTTGCATCAAACTTGTCCCCACTCTTATATGTTGACTTAGAAGGAGGTGTTGCTACCTTGATAGATGTAATAGTTGAGGCTGCTCTAAGATCCTTAACTGCTACTAACTTAGCTACGTCCTTGCTATCCTTAAACTCTGCTACTCTACCAACTACTCCACTCTCAATTGTAACTGATCCTCCCCTGTAACCCTTATTGGATACAATAGAGATATCATAACCACAAGTGCTAGCACCATTACCGTAAGGTACGTGATTATAGTTGCCGTTACCCTTAAATGTGCCAGCCTTAAGTGTAACCTTACCTGCCTTGACTTCAAGTGCACTCTGATCATTAGATGTGTAAGTGCCACCATCTATAATATACTCACCACTGGCTGATAGGTAGATACCTGCGTTGGTCTTGCTGTTCTTGAGTGTAATATGCAGATCCTTGATGTTGCCGTTGGTACCAATCATTGTATTGGTCTCTACGTTCTCAACATAAGCACTTGCACCGTCTTGCCACTGGCTGAAGAGATACTTGTCACTTGGATCATCACAGGTACTGATCATCTTACAATCCTTAAGATGTATAGAGGTCTTCTCAGTCTGTATAAGTGAGGCTGCACTTGATTCAATTGCTGACTTAAGTTCAACGTTGGTAAGTGTAATTGTATCTACACCCTCTACTCCTACCAATAAACCTCGCTTCTTGTCCTTAAGTTCAATTGTACCATCCTTAATCTCTATATCCTTGCTAGCCTTGATAAGCTGTGTGGTAAGTGTGTGTCCCTTAAGATCAATAGTTGTAGGTTCGGAGGTAATATCTAATCTAGAGCCAGGCAGGTCTAAGTTACCTCCTAACTCTACATTACCTTTGAGCTTGTAAGCTACGTAAGTTGTGCCATCACTAATTGTATCTTCTACCTTGTCAAAGAGGTTGTCTAAATCCCCAGCACTCTCAATCTTGGCTACTACACTTATTGCAACACTAACACTCTTACCCTTGTATGTAACCTTAACCTTAGTAGCGCCTACTTCAGCTGTCTTGAGGTCAATGTCAAAGCCTCTGACTTGTTCAGTTGTGCCATCTGAATAGATAGCTGTAACCTTGAAGTCCTCAGCTACGATAGCTTCACCAGCCTTATAAGATGTCTTGGATGTTGTAGCCTCAATCTTGCTGAGTGTTACTACATCTACTACCTCTGTTGTAGAAGCTTCGCTCCCATTGTATCTATATGTATATACAATAGATCCTGCACTTAATGTAGGTATTACCTCTCTGTAGGTTAGAAGATCTCTGTGTCCTGAAGCAAATGTAACCTCAAACTCTGCCCCCTCTATATTGAGTGCCTGACCCTCTTTGAAGGTTGTATACTTAGGAGCCTTGATAAGTCTAAGCTTAACCGGTACATCTAACTTGACGTCCACAGATACCTTGGACTCTAAGACCTCCTTACCCACTCCTGTCTTGTAGTATATCGTAACTTCTTGATTACCTGCCTCTCTAAATACACTAGGTACTACTCTAAGACCTGGAGAAATCCTATTGTATAATACATACTTGCCTAAATCTGCTGCAGCCTCTACCTCTACTATACCTCCGTAAGGACCTGTGTAGTATTGCTTGTCCTGTGGAAGTGATACCGAAGTTACTATGGCCGGGCCTGTTATAACTCTAGTTGTCTCATCACTCATTATTGTTAAATACTCCATTAAAAATTGAGTTAATTGTCTAATAGAATTAGTTGCTGAAAAATTGTGAAAAAATTACAGAAATCTGCTTGACAAAAATACCTAAATAATCTATTATATAAATGTAAATAAGGAAAATAGAAGGAAGATGAAGAGAATGCCAAAGTTGAGGAGGTGAAGAAAGATCCTATCTCATTAAAAATCCACGAAAAAATCAAAAAAAAAAAACGCACTAAATAATACATAAAGGAAAATCTAATATGACAGTTAAAGAATTAAAAAACTTAAAGAAGCTAAGGCAGCTCCTGAATTAATGGAAATCACATCTGAAATGCTCGATTGTCTCGAAGAGCACGGGATGGGCTGGTTCTATGATGCGAAGAATAATAATTATGTATCCATTGATAGTTCCTACTTATACCTATATCCAGCCATCTATAATATGATTGAGGGTGAAGTAACACTCAGAGATCTCGCAAATTCTGCAAATAAAAAATTTAAAGCTGATCCTAATAATGTAAAAGCAAATTACTTCCATGGTGATGTTTATGATTATAGGAATAAAGGAGCAGCTGGGGGATTCCAGGTAATAAAATTATACTTTGGATCTTATGAGACAGTCCCTACTCATGAGGCTGTACCTTGTGTTGCAGCTTCCTATGTTGTATATGATGCTGAAGGTAATTATATTAATCAAGCCAAAAAAGTATTAAATGGGATAAGACAGACACTTGTCTTCAATCCTTCCCAGTTAGAAGTACTCAGAAAAAATGGCTTTGAAGTACCTAAATGTAAGATATTTTAAGTAGAAAAATATTATATTCTTTGTGAGAGAAAAAATTAAGGGGATCTTAGAGGTCCCCTTCTTTATGCAGAATAAAATACGAGGTAGTTACCACAATCATAAAGCTTGCTATAACCATTAGATTGCATGTTCTCCTCCTCAGTTAAGGTCCCCTCAAACTTAGGTAACCAATTCTTAAGTTTATGTTTCTGTGCCTGATATCTACTGATCCTATTAGATCGAGGATTGCTATCGTGGTAGAAGTAGCCTATTTGTGTTGTGCCTCTTAAGGTAAACCCACTACTGAGATACCCCTGTCCATTGAATAAGGATCTATCAACATAACTAACAAACTCTCTGAGCCCAGAGTGCTTAATAAGTTTTGAGAATCCTCCTATGACTTGAGTATAGAGCTTAGTACACATGCGATGCAATTCAATCTCCCCAGATTTGAATCTTGACTTCCCCCAACCCGCTACTTGCACCAATTCTCCTTTATAATACAAACCTAACCTTATGCTTGACTTAACAGATCCCTGTATATGATTAGCTTCTAGGAACTCTTCATAATCTATACTCGACAGGGGCTTACACTCACAATTCCTTGCGTATATTCTTTGTTTGTGAACCCCTAAAGCAGAAGCTATTATAGATTTGTATATCTCCTTCTTAGATAGCCACAAATCTTCCCATATATGTATAAGTCTTATGCCTAACTTCTCGCATTCCTCGGTTTTATGTAAGTGATAATTTTTATCTTTAAAAGCATGCCAATATATACCATTGTATTCAATTGCTACCTTCTTTGAAGGGATGTATATGTCTAATTCTGAGCAAGTACCTTTAGAAGACTTAATTAAGTTCCTGCAATGCTGCACTACTTCGGTATTAGGCAGTAAGGATTTGCAATATTCTACAATCTCAGATTCTGCACAAGATGCATTTAATTTAGCATTTTCAAAGCTTTTTTGTATTAGGGGCAGATATTCATTAGATATATAGGTGCATTTTCCTAATCTTATAGTAGGCAAACCTAATACATACCAGGCCTGACCATATTTATTTTTAAGCTTAGCTGTGCTTGTGCAATTATTTTGTATCTCAAAGTTTTTGACTCTTTCAAGCCTTAGTTTTTCTTTTTTCTCTTTAGTCTGCGCTGTTTGAGTATACCATTCATGTCCCGTTTTAGCTAAGCAATTTTCTATGTAATGCTTTTTTATCTCTTCTTTTTGCATTGCATATTCAACACCATATCTCTTAAGATTGGTATTCTTTTGCTTGAGTTTGCCCTCCTCGGTCTTCATGATATTATCAACGCCGTATTTATTTATACAGGTTTGCTTAGCCTTAAGGGCAGCCTCTTTAGTTTGTGCAGGGTTCTCTACTCCATACCTATCTAGGCAAGTTTGTTTGGCTTTTTCTCTATTGGTATAGCTGGTTTTACCGTACTTATTTAAGCAGGTTTGTTTAGCCTTGTCTTTATTATTATAACTGACACTACCATATAATTCAATCTTAGTATTGATACCTTTTTGAGCAGTAAGTAGATGTGCGCATTTATTACAACATGCCCCCTTATAACCTACATAATATTTAGAGAACGCAGTAGGATTACCACAAATCTCACAAGTCTTAGCACACTTTGGATTTACAAGATTATATATTAACTCTGCAACATCATTAGAGTTCACTTGTGTAACTTGCTTCAGCTCTTCTAATAGTTCAGGCCTATTATTAACATACCTAATTATCCCGGAACTTAAATTAGCTTTGGATTCAGTTGCGAATGCATTGTGTTCTTGCAAGTAGGTAATTAATTCTTCTCTTGTCCTCATATATATAATATAACAACAAAGCTCACCCCTTCCAGAGTGAGCCTTAATTTTTTTAGAAGGCTAGATTAACGAATGTTGTCAATCTTGATTCTTCCGAGGTAGCCAGGCTGGAGAGCCTTCATGTCCTCATATCTTGCAATTGCACCTTCTTTATAGAGATTTTTGCGCTGCAATGCACCTGTTGAGAACATTGGGAGGAGTGTACCGATTGCAATTGATACATCGCCTTCAGCTGCTTCGTTCTTCCAAGTTGTGAGGAGTTCGTTATTAGCAATAACGTTAGCAGGTACCTTATAACATGGGATACCATTTAACTCACCAACTTTGTAAGCACCGATAGCTGGCTGACGTCCTGTGTCCTTCCAACCTTCGCTAAGCTTGAGATATGTGATAGCCTCAGGACCACCAACAATGGCTGTTACACCACCTCTCATGATCTTGTTATAGATGTTGTCCTGAACTCTATCAATAGCCTGACCAATGAGCTGTGCTGTGTGGTAGTAAGAATCTTTAGTTGTAGCTGCTTTTTCAGCATCAAATTCAACTGTTTCAATTCCATTAGCCATCTGAGCTGCGTTAGCATACTTGATTGTCTGGAAGTCAAGTGTCTTCTTGATTTCCTGTGCAGCACTGTCCATGAGCATCTCTTCAGCTGAGATACCAAATGATGTGCTGAGTGTGAGTTCAGTAAGCTGTGTCCATGTAACTCCAAGAGATACTGGTCTTGGGTTGAAGTGGTAGTCCTTCATGACAAGTTCTACTTCACCAAGATACTTACCTGCGAGATCCTTTTCAGAATCATAAGCACCTGTGAACTCAACTGTTCCTGTTGCACCTGTAAGTTTGAAGCCATTAGCTGTTGCTTCTACGCTGTACTTAGGATCTGCAACAAGCCAAATTGCCTTGTGTCCTTCGCCAGACTGCATAGCTACAACTTTGCCGTCTTCAACGAACTTAGAGTGACCATCAATGTAGCCAAGTGACTTGAATGGTTCAACTACCTTGAGGTCGACTTCACCAGCTGTTGTTGCTACTGTCATGAACTCTGTTGCAAACTGTGACTCTGTTGATTCAATCATAACATCGCCAAGCTTGCCATCATCCATTCTACCTACCATGTTACATGGTTCATCAACATCGCCTGCTGTATATCTTCCAGCTTTTCCATCTGGATCAGATGCACCATAAACTGGATAAATATACTTTATTGAATCGTTAGTAGATTCGAGATTGTATTCAGTAAAGAGCTGACCACGAACTGAATTTGGATAAGAACATTTGTATTCAATAGAAGTCGCTACTTTCTATCCGGGAATTTAACCCAGCTATATGTTACCATATAGATTAGACTATATCTTTACCCTTGGCTGAACAGGCCTGTTGGGTAACCGGCACTTCGGATCGCTTAATCCTACTCCACCTATGTGGATAGTCGTTGAACGTTATTTAATAGACATTTTATTTAGTAAGATATACTAAAATTATATTTTAAATTCAGAAGATCCGTAGAGAGGGTGATTATATTAATCATATATGATAAGGAGTTATTTAAATTTTTTAAAAGAGGATGGAAGGCATTCTCATTATACAGAAGATCCCTATACTTTTGAAATTAAATGTGAAAGTTGTGGAAAAACTTTTACGTGTATAAATCGAGATTTTTCAGGAGCTTATAAAGCTATAAAAAAACACAAAAATATTTTATGCTTAGATTGCAGAAGGAAAATAGGTTCTAGTAAAGGTTGGCATGCTGCAAAGGATCTTATAAATAAAGGTAGGGCAGAGAAATCTCTTAAATTGCAAAAGCAATTTAAACAAATAGAAGAAGAAGAAATAAATCATAGAATAAAATCCATTGAAGAATTAAAAAAATGGTATGAAGAAAAACATAGGGCGACAACTTGCATCTGCGAACATTGTGGAAGAGAAATCCCTCTTAAAAATAGAAGAGATATGAGGACTTTCCTCAAGTGGCATCCTGAAAAAATTTTATGCAAAGGCTGTGGGATTTCTTTAGCTAAGATAGAAAAGAACAAAGAAAAAATTCTTAATTCCGAAAAAATAACAGATTGTACTTTTATATTAGAGCAACCTTATTTTGGAGCTAATTTTGAAGCAAAAAAAGCTGAAAGAAAAAAGTATGAATTTATATGTAAGTCTTGTGGTCGAAAATTCAAAGCATGTATTCCTTTCAGCAAGGAAAAAGTATTAGCTTGCCCTGATTGCTATAACCCAAAAACCTCTACGTCAAGCATAGAAATTGAAATATATGAATTTATAAAAAACATTTACAAAGGAAAAATAGAAAGGCAAAATAGAGAAATACTCTCGCCTCGAGAATTAGACTTATATTTTCCTGATTTAAAATTGGCTATAGAGGTTGATGGCTATTATTGGCATAATGATTCTCTTAGAACTTTTGAAAAATATAAGGATTGCAATAAATTAGGAATTAGATTAATTTCTATATACGATATAGAATGGAAGGAAAATAAAGAATTCACAAAGGCTTTTTTAAAAGCTCAACTGGGTCTTTATGACAAAGAAATAAATTCTGAAAATTGTGAGCTCAAAGAAATAACTTCAAATGAATCAAAAAACTTTTTATCTGAAAATTATTTTTTTAATTTTTCTGAGGATATTATAAAAGGAGAAACAATAAATCTAGGCCTCTTTTTTAAAGAGGAATTAATTCAACTTGTTATTTTTAACAAACAAAAATCAAATTGGGAGTTAAGTTGCATATGTTCTAAAAAAGATTTAAATATTTTAAAAGGAAAGGAAAAATTATTAAAATCTTTTATTGAAAAATATTCTAATAATATTATAGCTTATTGCGATTTAAGATTTTTTTCTGAAGATTCTTATAAGGAATTAGGATTTAAAAAAATTAAATCTGAAGATCCATCCTACAGGTATGTAAAAAATGATAAAATCTATCAAGCTCAGGTATTTGAGGAATCCGAATTAATAGAGCCTTCTAAAAGTAAATATTTTAAAATATATGATTTTGGTAAAATTTTATTTAAATTTGACCCCGATTTTACATAAAAAAAATAATCCCTCTTGTTCAAGGAGGGATTTTTATTTTAGAAATTTTAATTTTAAATTTAAGTGTCTATTAAATCTTCGCTGCTGATTGTCTTAATAATCAACTCAAAATTATTAAGAGTTCCCAGCAATTCACCGGTTTATTTTTCCTATGGATTCCTCCTTAGGCGGCCTGAATGTTAAGCCTGATTAATCTAAGCATATTCTCCATTTTATTCAGCAGGGCTCGCTATTTCCCTACCCGCTTAAATCTAGATTTCAAATTTAAGCTGCTATATATTTCTATATAGATTAGACTATATCTTCACCTTTTAATTCTTAAAAGGGAATGGCACTTCCATTCGCTTGAATGTACTTCCTCGCGGAATAGTCGTTGAACTTTATTTTACCTTAAAGGATTTTAAATATGTCTTTCCATATTTATCTTTTATGTATCTTAAGTAGACTTTAATATCTTCTAATCTAAGAATTTTTACATTATTTTCAGCCAAGGCGTTATATTTACCCCACCAAAACTTCTTAGTATATTTATTAAAAGGTTCATTTTTCTCATTAAAGAATTGTTCCCCCTTTAATTCATAGAATTGTCCTTCTATTAAAAAATCTGGCCAACATGTGTGTTTTTGAAAATTCTCTTCGTCTTCATACTCAAAATATATCCCAGGATGATATAAGAATTGTCTATTATTATCTTCTAAATAAACATACAATGCTAATTCCCAACTGGAATCAAATCTGATATTTTTATACAAATACCCCTTAAGATGATTTGAATTTCCTGAGCCCTGAACAACAGTTTTAGAATTAAATCTTTCAACCATAGTCTGAACTCTCTTTTTATTGGCTTCTTCCTTATGCGCGGCCTTTTCTGAAATTTTTTGTTTATTAGGATCTTCCCATCCTAAATATCCATTATTTCTACTTCTCTGGGTTTCTATTCCCTTTTTAGTGATTTCAGGATTTTGAGAAGCATGATCATAACCAAATTTCTTTCTGTTAGTATCAATTCTCTTTTTAAGAATTTCTTCTCTATCTTTATTCCATTTCTCTGAAAGATTTTTACTGATTTTTTCTTTAACAGAGGGAGCAAAAGAAGGATTAGTTACTCCATAATTTCTTTTTAAAGTTTCTTTAGCTTTAGCTTTTCTTTCTAAATTTTTTTCAGGATGTTCTATATAATATTGCTTAATTCCACACCCATGACATAATATTTTTTGATTTTTATTAAAAGCCTTAAATCTCGTAAAAGATTTTCCACATACTGAACATGCGTATTCTACTTTAGATGACATACTTTTATTCCTTTCAAAATAAAATCTTAGCTGCTGATTTTCTCTATTCTCCTGAGACGTCCCAGCAATTCACCATTGATTTGTACTTAGGATCACTCCTAAGCCACCCAAGTTTATCTAGGTGTGTATCCACCAAATGTGCTAGAGATCTGTGCTTCTGACATTCTAGACATTGTTCTTGTCTGGTTTTCAAGAAGAACGGCGAGGTTTCTAGCTGTGTTGACATCCATGTTTTCAATACCCTTGCCAATCTCAGGTACATTACACCACTTCTCTACGAGTCTATCCATACGATAGTCTCTTTCTTCTCTAAAGAGCTTTTCTGTAAGAACATCCTTATTGTTCTTTACAGGAGTATTAATTCTTGCTTTAATTCCACCCATAATAGTTATAATTCCTATAAGGTTTTTAAAGAGTTTTTCCCTAAAGAAATATTGTAATTTAAATATATAAATTCGTTGGATTTATAAGATCTAGATTAAGATCTCTAAGTTGTTTTTAATAATTTGTTTTATCCTCAATATTTAATTTTGGATTAGATATTTATTTGGAAATATCTCTTATTCATTTCTTTAAGTGAATGATGAGATCTCAAGATCCTACCATCATTCTTAATTATATATAATTAGTGGGAGCGTCTAGAGAAGTTTAAATTCAGGATTTTATATTATATATACATGTATTACATTTACAAGATTACTAATACTCTTAATTCTAAAACGTACATAGGCAAGCATAAAGCCAGCACAAACAAAGACCCTCTCAACGACAACTATTGGGGTTCAGGAGTACTTTTGAAGAGATCTTACCAGAAGTATGGCAAAGACAACTTCACCAAGGAGATTTTAGAGAGTGACTTAACTGAGCAGGAGGCTACACTTAAGGAGATTCAATACATTAGGGAGAGCAAAGCACGAGGCAAAGCAGAGTACAATTTAAGTCCTGGTGGCGAGGGTATAGCTGTAACTGATCTAAGCCCTGAAGAGCTTGCGCAATATTTAGATCAACGCTCCAAAGCTATCTCTCAAAGCATTAAGGATTATTGGGCTACTTTATCTGATAAGGAGTATGAGAATAGATGTAATACAATGAAGGAGGGTTGGGCTCAGCAAACACAAGAGCAACGCCAATTATTCTCGGAGAAGAGGTCTAGCATACAGAGAGGGGTATATAGTAACACCTCACAAGATCTAAGAGATTCCATACATAGCAAGACTTCCCAAACTCTCAAAGCTACAAGGGTTTTGAAGAGCCAACAACAACTCCACGAAGAGAGTCTTAATATATCCAAGGGTCTTAAGGAGTATTATAGCAATTTATGCGAAGAGGATAGGAACAAGCTGAGACTGAATCATTCCAGGAGTCAGCAAGGCTACTTAAAGAGAGAGTCTAAGGAGCACAGAGAGGCTAGACTTAAGAAGAGTGCGCTGAGTAGAAGTTACGATTGGGTAATTGAAGATCCTAGAGGGCAACTAATCAATATTAGGGGTTTAAGTACCTGGTGCAAGGAGATCTTCGGGGACAAGGCAAATTCGGCCTGCACCACTCTCAAACAACGAGGTAAGTATAAAGATTACAGATTAATAGAGAGGACGCCTCTATGAGTGAACAATACTACAGACTCTTAATAACAGAGTCCAAGAGACAACTAGGCAAGGATAGACATCTAATATTAGAGGAGCGATATCTTACACCTAGTCAAGTCACAATGCAAGCGATTATAGATAAGGTATATAGGTATGCTGAGGAGTTTAGGTCTTCAAGTATACAAGATGCTTTAGACAGATGCAGAGAGGACTTAACCGATTATTTAGACAGCTCCTCCACGCAATCTTTAATATCACACAAGGCTTACTTAATCTCTTCACTTAACAACTACGTGAGTCAGAGGTTACCTCTTCACAAAGATAGGTTCCCTCTCCGACAATTCTCAGAGGAGTTTATATATTATCTTAACACTAAGCTTAGCAAGGATCATTTAAGGTTCTTAATAGACACAACGATAGCAGATGATATAATAAGAGGTGGTAGTTATAACGCCAAGACAACCACAATAACTCTTAACATTAGTAGAGTAGGACTCCTATATTTATATTTAGGTCTGGATAAGGATATATTTTTAGATGATTTTGCCCCTTACTACATACATGAGCACACACATCTCCAACAAGACCAACTCAACTTCAATAAGCAACCTATTAAGGGATTCACAACCACAGATAATCGAGGTAACCCTTCAAGTTTAGAGGATATTGAGAGTAGTACTATCCAATATTTCTCTCAGCAGAGTGAGATAGATGCTTACGCTAGATTTGTAGGGTGTTTACTTGCCAGCGTTATATACAAGCTTGAAGGTGAAGTATCCTTCAGGGAGTTAAATAGGCTATTATCTCGATGCAATATTAGAGATCTGTTGCTTAGAGGTGAGCAGCTGGGAGTTATAGACAGTGAGGCTCGAACCGCTTACGATATCTACAAGACTATGCCTCCTAAGGTATTCAATAAGTTCTTAAGGAGAGTAGCTGATTACTTTGAAGATCAGTCTAAAGGTAAGTATGATTATAAGGATTGGTTTTTAACTAGAGAACCTTTAGATCCAGTTCAAGAGTCCTTGAAGTGCATAGCTCGATTAGCCAAGATGTAGAGGGTCTTTGAGGAGTGCGCTTACACCACTCCTCATACCTCATTCTATAGCCTTGAAGTTATATATAGGTTTAATTACTTCTACGATATCTACAGTGTCCTTAATATTGGGCACAATATCTTTTAAGGATTTATAAGCCATAGGGGATTCATCGAGGGTATCTTTATTCACACAAGACGTCCACACACCCTTCATGCTAGCTTTGAACTCTTTAATATTTAGATTCTCTTTAGCTTTAATTCTCGAGAGCATTCTACCAGCACCATGAGGAGCAGAGTAATTCATTTCAGCACAGCCTTTACCTATACCTATAATAGATCCCTCGGCCATATTGATAGGGATTATAACCTTAACGCCTCTATAAGCCGCAACAGCACCTTTTCTAAGTATGCCATGTTCTAGATCTATGTAGTTGTGGACAGTCTCAAATCTTTCAAGTGACTCAAAGTCTAACCTAAAGTATTTAGCTATTAACCTACAGATTGTCTCTCTATTTAAGGTAGCATATCTTTGACATATTTCAACATCATGTAGGTAGTCTTCTAAGTTCTCACCCTCTAAGTATGCGTAGTCTTTAGATACTGCCTCGTCTTGCGATATTAGGTTATACCTCTGTCTGAGATTGTTTAAGGCTGTCTGAATCTCTTTTTGTCTACCTTCTTCTTTATAGCTCTTAATCAAGGATTCTCTTTCCCTATTGTAGTCACCTAGGTGATAGTTTAAGGTAGTATAAGCTAAGTTCTGATAGTATTCAGCTACTTGTTTACCTAAGTTTCTAGAACCCGTATGTACAACAAAGTAGATATTACCTTCACTATCTTTATCTAATTCCTCGAAGTGGTTACCTGACCCAAGTGACGCTAAGCTCCTCTCAAAGGCTGGTATGTTCTTAAGAGCTCTAATACATTTTAGATTATAGATATCCTTGAACGATACTATCTTCTCTTCCCTTATATTTCTGCCACTAGGTATATTAGCTCTAATATAGTTATCTAACCCTTCAAAGTCAATATTGGTGAGTTTACCTAACTTCATAACATACATACCACAGCCTAAGTCTACACCAGTTGTTGCAGGTACTACTTTACCTTTAAGTTTGACAGTGAAGCCTATTGGGCTAGATGCTCCGAAGTGTACATCTGGCATTATTCTAACATCACAATCTCTATAAGCTTCGCAGTTGGATATCTCCCTAATTTGATCTATACACTCTACTTTATCTTCGTTCTGATACACGTAGGCTGTGTTATATCTACCTTTGACTTCAAACATTGTATTTTAACTTCCTTACAATTATATAATACTATATTATACAACTTTTGTCAAGCCCTATATTTCTTAAGATATTCACAGCCATACTTAGTCTTAACATAGTTTAAGCATTCTTTTATGTCTTCTCTTTTGAGTAGGATTACGTTACTCTCTTTCAGGCAGTCATTTTTGGCCTTATAATGTTCCTCTAGTTCTCTTAATTCCTCTTCATTTAGGTTTTTCTTGTATTGAGTAGGGTGAGGCTTTATGTTACCTTCTTCATCTAACATCATGTCACCCTTAATTTCAACTAACTTACCCCCAATCTTGAAGTCTGGGATATATAGGTGCCTTTGGCCTTGACTGCAATATTCCAGCTCTACAGGTTCTCTCTCTATTGGTATATTGTGATCCTTGCAATATATGTAGACCCCTAATTCCCAACTACTGTCGAAGTATTTGTCATCATAACTGTACTTCTTCCTCAAAGTCTTCTGGAACTCGCCACTCTTGAAGGGGTTGTCTACACCGTAATTTGCTATATTGGTTTGACTTATCTTATCCTTGATTTCTTGTGCTTGAAGGGGTGTCTTACAACCGTAGTGTTTCATAGAGGCGTCTTCTTTTTTCTTTTTAACTTCCTCTAACTGTGATATATTAGCAACACCATATTTCTTTAACTGATTATTCCTAGCTGTCTCCTTAACCTTTTCACTACTCATTGGGCAAGTAGATCCATACCTCTCTAAGTTGGTGCTCTTAATTTTTTCTATAACCTTTTTGTTCTTTGTTGGTATTTCACTACCATACCTCTCTAGATTGGTAGCTCTTATTTTGTCTTTGATTTCCTGTGCTTGCAGTCTACTAGGTACTCCGTATTGCCTCATACACTGATCTTCACAATACTTCTTTGTACACTCTTTATCTCCACATGTTTTTCTGAACCCTCCTAACATTATCTTAAGAGGTTTACCACATATTGGACATTTAGGGATCTCATTGTACCCGTAGTTCATGCAGGCTATGTAGTAGTGTACGTCTTTAATTTCACAATGTTCCTTGAGATACTCCTCTATGGCTTCTTGTTCGCCATATTTAGGGGCTATTCTTGAAGGATAAGGGATTATGTATCTGAGACGCAAGAGTTCCTTGACTACTTCAATATTCTCTTTGTTTATTCCTTTGGATTTTAGGAGTTGTTCTACGTTGTTCATATAATATAAGGGGAGCTTCTTGACTCCCCCTCTTCTTTTTCACTTGAATTTTTACCTTAAGCTTTATTCGTGCCTTGCCATCTACCATTGTAGAGATTATCAGATTCAACAGGTTCATTCTCAAACACTAAGATCTGTGCTACTCTTGTGCCTACTGGGATGTTGACCTTTGTATTGCCTGTTAGGAGTGTTGTATTCATTTTCTCCTCTGCAGAGATACCATAGCCAGGATCCCATATTGAGGAGATAATGTGACAGCCCGCTCGGAGTAGTGAGGATCTCTGCACAATTAAGGCCCACTCATCTGAATTTAAGGTAACTAGTCCCTGCTCAAAGGTAACACTGTAGTTCTTATTAGGTTCGAGGTTGTATACTTTCTTACCATTCTTCTCTGTATAAGGTGCTTCAGTATATTCAATTCCATATACTTTACTATTATCATCGAAGTATACTACTGAGTCCTCTTTGACTTCTTCGATCTTATGGACACTTAAGTCAACACCTACCTGAGCAGCCTTAGCGTGCTTTAGAGGATCTAGGATCTTATTATTATAGATATAGGCTCCATTCTTATTCATCTATTCATCTTCTCCTTTAGAGTACTACCAACACATCATCATCTGTTAAGACTTTGTAGTTCTTGTCATCCTTCTTGAATAGGGTACCACTTCTCTTTAGATATATAATAGTGTCTCCTTCTTCAACACCCTCTACATCTGGGCCACAAGATAATACTGTTGCTGTAACCTTTGCAGGATTACTATAATCAGGTGTGCTAGAGGCAATAACAAGTCCTGATTTCGTCTTGTTTTCCTCAACGACTTCTTCTACTAGAATATTATTTTTTAATACATGCATCATGTATATAGTATAACCTTTAGAGTTGTGATTCTTCCTACTTTTATGCCACCGATTTATATTATATATAAGAGGATCTTAATTCATGCCTAATTTACTTTTAATTTTCTGTTGTGTTATTGCTGTTTGCTTCGCTTATTATTTGTATGCCGTTAAGATTATATCTGAGACTCTTAATAGCTACATAAATACTTTGCTTCTAATCTCCAGCTTCTTAAGGGAGACTCCTAAACTTCACGTAGAGCATAGAGTTACTTGTGATCAACTACTGGGAGTCTGTGAGGACCTTAAGAGGCAATTTTCCTTTCTGCCTAATTATCAACTACATGCCTATACTACTATTACTCAGCAACTCGAACCTGCTATTGCTTATATCAAGGCTGATTTAGGTCTGTGAAGTTGTTAGGTTATATTGTAATTTAAACTCCTCAGTAATGAGGAGTTATTTTTAACAATTAAGTTTGATTTGCAAATCGGTTTAGAGCCAACCTTCCGGTTTTCTATCCATGATAGTTGATTTCTTAAGTGACTTTAATCCTAGTGCATCCTGTCTCTCACTAGCTGTGATGTAAGATGTCATAGGTATTCTACTGTCCTCAATATCTTTTGACTCTTTTAGATTCTGTATTACATCTGTATAGAACACTCTCTTAGCTTCTGTTAAGTTTGCAGATGATAGAATCTTATTAGCATATGGACTGATCTGTGAACCATATGTTTTATATATGCTCTCATAGAATGAAGCAACTGGATCACTCTCAATGTCCTCTCTAAGAGCTTCTCTTGCTTCTTCAGTCTCTTTAGCTCTAACATTTTCTTTAAGATCACGGTAAGCTTTTCTTAAGCTCTCATAATCTCTTTCTTTTCTTGATAAGTCTGCCCTAAGCTGTAATAGTTTCTCTCTATAGTTGTTTACTCTACTTTCAAGTTTTTCATTCTTAGATGCAAGCTCATTCATTTCATTTGTAGCTTCACCGAAGGCATCTTTTAAGTCAATATAAGCTTTCTTATATGAGTCTTCAGATGTAGCTTTGTCATCACACTCTTTTTTAAGTGTTTCAGCTTCTTCTTTGAGCTTCTTATAATCTACTGTTGTATTTGCTGTGCTCTCTTTAAGTGTACTATTTTCAGCCTTGAGTTTTTCATAAGCCTTGATAAGATTATTAACAACTTCGGCTGCTTTCTTATTCTGACATAGCATCTCATTCTGAAGCTTGGTATTTTTAGATTCTACATACTTGACGTATCTTGTAGATGGTCTAGCATTAAGATCTTCTTTTGTCTTGTTTAACTTTGTCTGAAGTGTTTCTGAGATCTTTTTCCAGTTAGCTGATTCAGATTCAATAACCTTAGTATCCTCTGAGAGCATTGTAAGCTTCTCTTCAAGATCCTTTGGAGATTCAATTCCAAATCTCTCTTTGTATTCAACACTTTCCTGAAGCATTTTCTTAATAGTAGCTTCTTGCTCTACAATCTTTGCTTCGATCTTTTCTTTAAGATCTGGACAAGCGCCATCTTCGAGGAAGGATCTGATTTCTCTGAACTCTTCTAGTCTTGCCTGCGGATCTTTGATATTGTTTGCCTCTTCGAGGAAAGACTCCATATCTCTGCGGAATTTCTTTTCCTCTAGCTTTGCAATCTTTGAGTCTTTCACTGTAGTGGTCTCCTTGATATTTCTATGTGCTTCTAAAGATTCTTTTATCGATTTATCATCTATTTGATCATCATCTTCATCGTAAGAGAAGTAAGTTCCCTGCGATGGACATAATACAAAGTCTGCCAATCTTTCAATTTGATAAGTATCTGGGTCTACTGTTACCCCATCAGGCATCATGTCGCCAAACCCAGAAGAGGATGTACCTACTTTAAGGCCATGCTTAATATGATCCCTGAGATCATCACCTAATCTTCCACTTGGCACCAACAACCCCCAAACTAAGCCAACTCCATCAGGGCCTGGCTCATCCATTTTAGCATCTAACCATACGCCGCAGATATCTCTAGGATTACCATCCGAATCTCCAGCAGGATGATCAGTAAGCATTGGAGATCCTACATAGGTCTCCTTTTGATTATTGATAACGTTTTCCCATAATTTACGATTGTAGATACGATTGTTAAGGTTTTTCTTATTGTAGAACGATATTGGTACCCACCAGCCTTCTGCACTATCCTTAACAGATTCTGTTAATTTGGCAGGGCAACGCTTCAAAGATTCATTGAGTTCTGCATTGTCAACTTTTTTGAGTAATTTATTATCAACTACTCCTGACTCTACAAACCTTGTTAGACCTTGTATATTTTTCATAATATGTTATAAGGGTTCTCCCAATTTTTTTACTTAAGCTTTGCTTTATATTATAATTAGTATAATATAATATAGATATTATAGCCAGCATGACTCCCTGGTTTTGAGTTCCTTAATTCTTTAGAATTAGTTGTCTACAAACAAGTACCTTAATTTTTACCTTTTTTTGAGGTGTTCCTTTTCTTATATAGCGTCGTGGAGTATTCTTTTAATCTTGTAGTACCATTATTCTTGCTCAATGTCTCTAGCATTAGAGAGTTGGCATCTGGGATTGTTGAGAACACTTGCACATGATACCCTTCTCTTACAAAGTTATTTATAGCGTAGTTTCTAAGGGATTCAAAGTATAAGGATTCCCTAATACCCTTGTAAGCTGCTGCAGCTCTCGCTTCCCTTAATCTACTACTACGCTTTTTGTTGCTTTCTTCTTTTGTTGAAGTGGCTGGTTCTGAAGTAGATTCCGCAGTTTCTGGTTCACCTATTTCAGTGCCTGCTTCTTCTCCCGCTTCTTCATCACCACCTATTTCTCTTCCTCTTGATAGACCTCCAGGGCCATTTTCGTCTTCGCCAACTTCTTCTACATCATTTAAAGCCTTATTATAAGACGCGTCTCTTGTCCACTTCATAATATCTGAAGGTTCCAAGAAGGAGTATTTGCTTATAATATCTCTTATAATATCAGGGGGTAGTGTATCTTCATCTGTTAGACCTACCGCAGTCTTAATCATACCCATAATATTATCTACTATATCTAGGCTGTTCTTTTTTGCGGTGTATCTATCATCATCTTCTTCAATAGCAGGATATTTAAGAGATAGAGTGAACGGTATTCTGAAGTCATACTGCCCTGTAATCGCAAAGTGTATTCTGAACAAGTCAGCTAAGGTTTCTAAGAACGCACTTTGAAGAGTATATACTTTACGAGCAAACGGCTTATATTGTTGCATTAGGGACTTGCCTGAATTATTGGTACTGAACCAACCTTCTTCTCCGAAGAAGCTTCTTGGTAATCCTAAGGATACAGCTTCTCTATCTTGATATAACTTGATATCATCTACGCCGTCAGTGCTCGAAGTTTCTGGCTTCTTAACCTCCACATCTAGTAGACCCTCAGGTACCCATATCTTTGTATTTACTGTATAGACTTCTGAGTTGCCTGCTGCTGGTGTAACTCCTATATTATCATAAGCTTCTCTTACTCTATTAACAGTCGCAAACTGTCTAGATTCATCCATGTTATCGTCAGTTTTGACTTTATACAGTGTAATTGGGAAGCTCATCATTCTAGCTAAGCCCTGTAGTGTAATTGTCGACTGTGTTTGTTTATATGGACTGAGTGCTCCTATAATAGGTGATGTACCCCAAGGCCAGAAGTCAGACGCTTCTCCCCCTACTCTAAAGTGTGATATACTCCAAGGTGGTACTATGGTCTCCTGGTCTATTTCAAATCCAAACAACTTACTATCGAACAAGTCAGTTACATCTTCTGAGTTAGCCATAGAGTCAAACATACTGCTTAGTAGGTAGTTCTTACTCATAGCAGTATACATGGCCCCCGAGCGCTTCTTCTGCATCTCTAAGACTTTGACAGGGTTGAACTCTATGCGGTCTGTGATTTGCATTTGCTGCAGGGGTAGAACCCTCTCTACGCCTTTGTCTGATATCTTATTAGCCCAGAATGCATCTCCGAAGATTGCTAGCTGCTCAATTGTAGCACGGATTCTTGTTTGCGTAATACCCCACTGGTTTATTAGAGTATACATGTCCTTGGTCATTCTAGGATCTGGAGTTTCAATTCTAATCAGAGTGTCTTGGCTGTCTAACTGACAAGCTTCGTCTGCATATAAAGCTACTGTCCTGTTCGCATAAGGATCATTTAGGTACATATATTGTAGCTGAGATATTCTTTGATTTCTGGCCGATAACTCTGTTAACTTGTCTGTGTTGTCAGATAGCCATGTCTGGAACAGCCTCTCTAGTTTCTCTGTTAGAGGGGCTGCTGTTACTGCTGAGTTTAGTAAGGCTTGGCCTACTCTTTGATCAGAGTCTAGATCCATCTTTACAAACTCTATATTTTTATCTTTTGTCCTCTGGAACCCAAATAATCTTCCTAGGAAGCCACTTAAGCCCGCCCTCTTGATCGCTGAACCCTGAGTTTTAGGATCTTTTAATTCTAGTTCTGGCACTTTACAATATCCTCATATAGTCTATCTTTTAATTAGTTCAAAGGGGCAATGCTTCATTAATACCATACTTTATTTTTTCCACTAGGTCTAGTTTTGAGGATATTCTTAACATAGGACATTTCTTGGGTATTTTCATTTTTCATGTATTCTGGTATCACAAACGATGTATTCCACATTCTCTTCATGTCTACACCACATTTATCACATTTTACCTTTAGTGTAGATATATCCTGCATTGGGCATTCAACTTCTTTGACATTTCCACACTCACACTTAAACTGATACTTCATTTTTAAGTAGCTCCTCTATGTTAAGCAATCCTTTATATATTTTAATATAATCTTCATTTTGTTCAAATTCTTTTTTTAGGATACTTTGTTTATTATTCTTTCTATCTAGAATATTATATAACTCTTCGTTTTTCCATCTATATACTCTTTTATCCCCCTTGCCGTAATCTACCCCTATCACAAACAAGGATATTCCGTTACCTCTCATTAATTCATAGGCTTTTATAAGGTTGGTTATTTGGTGATCCTCTAATCTGTTTAAATTGAACGCCTGAGGTTTTTGTAACCACTTGGATTCACAACACACAAACTTACCATTGTAGTAGCCGAAGATGTCGTAAGGCGCAATGTTTCTTTGATGGGAGTATACGCTGAAGGTGTCTGGTATCTTGTAGCCATAACCTCCTTGTTGATTTAATGATCTCACTACTATAGAGTTGAAGTCACTCTCTAACATCTTTAGACCCCTTGTTTATAGCTTTCATCTTATTTAGCAGGGCCTCTAGTCTGTTTATAATTTCAGGGTCTTCGCAGTAGTATCTGTATAGGAAGTGGACTACTTGATGTGTTTGTTTATTTAAGCACGCAAAGGACTCTTCATCTCTTATGTCTTCGTATTTACTCGGATCTAAGTTTATGTGATGTAGATTCCAGGCTTTACGCAGAGGTCTTAGGGTTATCTCATCCCTTTGTCTTTGCTCTTTAAGTGTCTTTTTGAACTTCTTCCACTTACTTGTTGTTCTGAACTTACTCTTAGCATTTTGGGGCTTGCTCATATGTTTAACTTAGTGCCTAATGTCTAAGTTCAATAAGAACACCCTCCTTTATAGAGGGTGCAATTTATTCTATAGAGATGTCCTCCTCTCAGAGGTGGAACAAGTTTAATACAAACCGAGTTGCTACTGCTATGACCACTGCAGCACCGCAAGACCCAAATGTCCATCCTACAATTTTTAAGATGCTGTTATTGTGAGACTGTTTGATCTTACCTTCAATTCTTTCATCCAACCCATTCTCTAAGCTAGTCATGCGGACTTCAACTTTATCAAGTTTTTCATTGATATTTGTGAAGCCCTCATTCATGTGTGAGGTGAGATCTGATTTCATATCATCCATCTTTTCCTCCAAACGTGTTATGGCCATATCTAATTTCTCTCCCATAAACTTTATGGATTTTTCATTTACTCTGCCAATAGGGCATGTAGATGGGTCAAATTCATTATTAGACATTTAATCAGATCCTCGTTTGTATTAATTTTCTCATTTTACTCTACATATTAATTAGTGTTATGCATTTGAGGGAGTTATGCGCTTATTTTAACCCCCAAACCCTGATGCAATCTTCTTGTAGGCATATTTACCTTTGATTGCGCTCTGGAAGTACTTACCGGCTGATGGTTCTGTTTTGAACGCCTCAAAGATTGGTTCAGGTACTTTACTATATGCATAGATTCCTCCTGCATTGAACGTTACCCACAGTGTGCCATTTTCATATCTAACTTCCTTGATGTTTGAGCTTTTTGGTGTTTCAATTAACTTAGCTGCCATTCTAACATATTCTCCTTATTTTCTATATTATATTGTATTTTCTTAAGTAGGTCAAGAGCAAGTCATTATATACTCGTATAGTCTTTTCAAGAATCTTCTCCATACACTCCCCCCCTATTAAGTGATATTTTGACAATATAATTATAGAGAGAGGATCTAATTTATACTTAGAAGCTAATTTTTTCATTCTGTCTTTATATATCTCCTGCGCAAAGACTTTATCCTTCTCAGGCCGAGGAGGTAAGTGATTTATAATGGTTTTTACAGAATTAAAAGCAAGAAAGATATTAGGTCTTTAGCCTAATATATGAATTGCTTTCATCCTTGATTCCTTATATAATTTTTTAGTGTTTCTTCCGAAACTTCACCTATAGTACTGCAGAAGTACCCTTTTGTCCATAAAACTTTCTTTTTCCAGTAAAAGTTTCTTAGAAAAGATTCTTCCTTTTTCCAAATATGGTATGTACTAAGTTGCTTCAATCTCCTTACTACTTGTGTAATTGAAAGGCTAGGTTTAAATGTTACGAGAAAGTGAATGTGATTCTTATCTATTTCCATTTCAAGTATTTTAAAATCTGAAGTATTTTCGATTTTTCGGAAAGAATCTATAACACTTTCTCTTATCTCACTCAAACAATCTCTTCTATATTTTGTAGAGAAGATCAAATGATATTTCAGTAAAGTTTTTGAATGAGAATATGTTTGAAATTTAGATAACAACCTTTTAAATCTCCCCCACTAATTATAGTATAAAAATAAAAACAGGATATTTTAGAACTACCAATCCTAAAATATCCCTAAACAAAACCAAATCTTAATAGGAGTAAGATTCAGAATGTCTGATAAAATTAGTATAATCCACAAATCCTTAAAAATCAGGCTATATCCTACTGAAGATCAAAAAATTCTCCTTAATAAAACATTTGGTTCATATAGATTTGTCTACAATAGACATAAGGAAGAAAAAGATAGCTTTTATAATGAAAACATAAAAGATAAAAACCTCTCCAAAGAAGAAATCCGGGAAATCTATAAAACTTTCAAACCCAAAACTCAAAAAGAATTTTGTGATGAATTTGAATGGCTAAGGGAAATACCAGCAATTACTGTAACTAATGCAATTAAAAATTGTGAACAAGCATACAGCAACTTCTTTAAATCGTTATCAGGAAAAAGAAAAGGTAAGAGAGTGGGTTTTCCAAAATTCAAATCCAGAAAAGAAAACAATCAAAGTTTTTCTGTATATATGATTTCTAAAAATTGTTTAGATTGGGAACACAGACTAGTAACTATTCCCAAACTTAAGCAAGTCAGATTTAGACACGCTGAAGATAAGTCAGATAAATGGATTGGCTGGTTTAAGGAAGCAGTTGCTAAAAATATGACTATAAGTCGAAATGCTTGTGAAGAATATTGGTGTTCAATTCTATTTGAAAAAGAACAGAATATCTATTCAACAATTAAGTTAGATAAAGCAATTGGATTAGATTTTAGTCCTAATTCGTTATATATTAACGACTTAAATGAAGTTGCTCCCAACTTCAGAAAAGCAAAACAAGAAAATAAAAAGAAATTAACAAAACTGCAACGTAATCTAATGAAAAAGCAAAAAGATTCGAAAAATAGGGAAAAAGCGAGAATCAAGCTTGCTCGATTCGAGAATCATATTGTTAATATTAGAAGAGATTACAGGGAAAAGGAAACTTTAAGATTAACCCAAACTTACGATGTAATAGGAATTGAGGATCTTAACTTGCAAGGTATGATAAAATTCTCACATAATGCTAAAAACTATGTTGATTGTTCATGGTACACATTCGTAACTAGGCTCGAGCAAAAAGCTAAGTTTAACAATTGCCTTGTAATTAAATCTGATAGATTCTATCCTAGTTCCAAAACCTGCAATCATTGTGGTTACGTTAATAAAGAGCTAACATTAAAAGATCGAGTTTGGGTCTGTCCAAACTGTGGAACAAAAATAATCCGTGATCAAAATGCAGCCCAAAATTTAAAAGAAAATGCAATTAAAATCCTAGTTGATGATTTAAAATCAACTCTATTGCTGGAACAGCAAGAAGTTATGTCTATGGAGGATATGGAAGTAAATCTTTGTAATTCAATGATTTATGGAATATCCTATGAAGTAGAAAAAAGAAGCTCTTCAGTCTTAGCTGAAGAGTAGTTCACCCCTACATTTGCATCAACTAAGCCTCTGCCTACGGTTCTCGCGAAGGCATCTATCTCAAACTTCTGTGATAGATATTTTTCAAGGCCTTCTTCTTCACTCACATAATACTGCTCTCTGTTTCTTCCCTGATCTTGCTGTCTATGAGTATCTTCGTGTGTTAGTACTTGGAGTAATTCTTTTTTAAATTCCTCTTTCTTCTCATTATTTTCTATTGCGTTGATTGCTGAGTCTTTTAGCACCACATGTATCTTACCATCTCCTATACTGTAATATGCCCTTCGTATTAGAGTTCTGAATTTCTCATTCGTAGGATTTTTTTTCTTCCTCTGCTTCTTCCTTGGGGATTTCTTCATACTCAAATATAATTCCGCAGGCCCATGCTAATTCTACTATATCATCTGGTCTCATATATAGCTTATTTACCATTTTTTCGTATTTTTTTATATCTAATAGGGCATAAGCTTCCTGGAGCATACTCCTCATAACCATTTTGGCTATTCTGTATTCTTCCATTCTTTTTTTCAATGCTAGCCATGTTTAAGCTTCCACTCATAACTGAACTCTGATTCATACATTCTTAAGATTCTAGCTCTCACCCTTTTCCAAATATCACCGCCTATCTTACAATAAGCTGCGATTACTCCTGATATTCTATTATCTACGCCTAACTTTTTAAGACACCTATATAGCAACTTAGCCCTATGATCACAGCTAAGTAGTGCAGCTCTAATATAGAGGTCTTTTTTCTGCAGGTAGTTGACCGCAGCATCTGCATAATCTTCAGGGGTATGTTCCCAGGATAAGTACTTCTTTTCCTCTATCCAATTCACAGACTTAAGGTAGTTCACTTCACCTTCTTCATTAGCCTCATAGTAGTTATCGAAGAGTTTTAACCATAGCTGATAACTCTCTTCATAGTACTGATCTGCTAAGTCAGAGGGTATATAGTACTTATCCATTATTTAGAGTCTCCTATATATAGAACATTCAAGTCTGATATTTGCTGATACTCATTATTTACCAACTCGTAGAATCTCTGGTTAGTACTAGCAAGCCTGAATTCATGTTCATTTTTACCAGATGCATAATCCCTTAGATCTTCTCTATAAGGCCCTGCCTTTATGTACTTAGGGCCTAGAGATACATTATTGTAGTATAACTCCCTTATCTTATCTATTGTATAACCCGTATACACACATATCTCGAAGCCTAGCTGATTTAGATTTATAATCAGATCTTTGCACTCCTCCCCATAGTAGTAGGGGTCTCCACCAGACAACACCAACTTCTTAGTGCCTCCACACCTCTTACTATAATCTAAGATCTTCAGGGTTAACTCTCCTACAGAGATGAAGTCTTTCTGGTTTGGTTTTTGGAGGCTGGGACTCTGACATCCTTTACAATTGTGGCTGCATCCTTCCAGGAACACTATTATAGCTAAGCTTTTATTGTCTGGGTAATCTAGGAACGTCTCTGTTATATTTGCTAAGTACATTTACTGTCTCTTTCCTTAATTTAACCTAATTGTGGTATCCGCCCATTTCTGGTGTATAGTTAGTCTTGTGCCGAACTCTTTATCTAGTTCTATTTGATCATATGTAGCCACAAGCTTATTATTTCCCCAAGTTATTGTAACCTTGTCGCTGCATTCGATCTTGCAATACTTGAATATATAAGCTTGCTCACTTACTCCTTCTATATTCGTGCTCTTAATTACACATGCTGAGTCTAGTACATTGATTAGGTCTTTTTTGATCATACTTGTCTCCTTACTACAATTATATTATAATCCTTTTGAGACCTGGATGTCAAGAGGTTTTGAACTGCAAGTACCATTTATTACCTCCTAACTCCTTCTTGGCCTCTTCAAGATACTTACTTATAGAGCCATCCTTATCCCATATAACCTCAGCCACACTCAATATCAGGGCTTCATAAGACTTAGACTTTACATACCTGCTGTGCTTAACCTCAATTAAGTGACCATCTCGAGGATCTTTGAAGTCCGGTCTGTAATTCATTCTTCTTCCTCGAGTATCTTCATAGTAGTGTTGTGTTTGAGGTTCCCTCTCTAGTATTACACCTCTCTTCTCATAATACATATATACTGCAATTTCATAGGAGGAGTCAAACTTAATCCCTTTGTACTCGTACTTACTATGTGCACTGGACCTGACCTTAGGGTTGCTTAAGGTACACCTAACACCATACTTCTTAAGATTAGTATCTTCTCTTCTTTGTTGTACTTCAGGAACTTGCATTATATTGCCTACTCCATACTTGCTTCTTACTGTCTCTTCTCTTTTGGTCATATAAGGTTTAGTAGATAGAGACCCCTGATTCTTAATCATAGTATCTTCTCTTCTTTGTTGCTGCTTCGCCTTATATTCTTTAATCTGCATTGGATTATCTGCGTTATACCTGACTTTTAATGTTCCTTTAATATTATTGTGCCTTTGACATTTATGATCTTGTTTACGCGCGATATTTGAGGTGTATAGAGTATAGCGCTCGCCACATAAGTTGCATTGGGCTTCTATTGTTCTTGTTGTATATCTCTTGCCTGCTTTCGAGATATGTGTTGTGGATTTTAAGGTATTGGGTATTAGGACGTAGTTGGCTCCTAATTCTTGTGTCTTGTTGTAGAGGCGTTGTTCGGTAGGATGTGTGTAAGTCATATAGATAATATAAGAGGGGCCTAAGCCCCTCTCCTCTTATTCGTTTATACCTTTATAGTTTCTACGATTGAAGTCACCTTCTCGTTTAGGCGTTGCCCAATCAGATACCTTTGTGTAGAATCCTACCGTTCTTGTTAGTGCATCTGTAATCTTGCTCCCACACTTAGGGCATACTGTGAGTTTACCGAACGAGTAGTGATCATTCTCACATATAGAGTAGACAGTATTCAAAGCAAAGTGTTCACATCCTTCTGCCATCGCTCTCTCTATAATATACTTTGTCTGCTCTGGGGTAACCTTCTCACCTAATGAGTAGTGTACAATACCACCACCAGTTAGTTTGGCTGCTAATCTACCTTCTTCGTGGAACTTCTCAAATAGAGTAGCATTCTCCCATAGTGGTACAAACTGGTTGGCATACAGAGTTTCAGGCACCTTATCTTCACCATAGATCCATCTATCACAATTAGCCAACTTGTAGCTCATAGATTCACCAGGTATCTCTTCTACGTTGAAGACGTTGTGTCTCTCTTTAGATAGCTCTCTACTTCTTGTGTCTATGAACTCTACCATCTTACCTAAGTAATCATCCTCTCCAAACCTCTTAGTTAAGTCTTGTGCTGCTTCATAGTAACCCATAATACCGAAGGTACTGAACATCTTATCAAGTTCAATCCAACCATTAGACATAAACGGCTGAACCCCTCTATCTATTAGATCTTTGATTAGAGCTCTGTGAGCAATTAAGATATCAGCTGCTTCACTTAATCTATCATTGAGGATTCTCTTGTAGTCTTCAAAGTCCTTACACTCTAATGCAATTCTTCTCATGTTGATTGTAAGTACTCTGTGCGAGCCTAGGCTTAGACCAGTACCACCAAAGCTGTTGACTTGACCTCCTAATTCAAAGAGGTCGGCATTGTTCACTAATCTACAACAATTATGAGTGACAACCTCTCCCATTTTATAGAGGTGATCCTCTGAATCTATTTCGATGTCATATACAGGTTGATTGGACTCCATAATATTAACACTAGTTATTTTCATATATTTTTTGTATCCTTTTTAGGTTTTCCTCAACAAACCTATCGTAATCTTCCTTGAAGATAAGCCTTAATAAGCTAGATCTTAAGTTCCTCTTCTGATTAGATATAAGCCTTCCATGTACGTAGAAGCTTTTATCATTTTCAAATCTTACTTTAATATCCCTATATATTTCTTGCAGATCCACCCTTCTTACATTTAGTATCTCAGGGTAGTTTTTAAGAGTTAACAATTTTAACTTATAAGGAGTTTTGCTTAAGATATTTTCTACTATTCTATATTTAATATCCTCCTTGAATTCATCTTCACAAGATTTAATCTCAAAGAAGATATTATTTATAAGTAGATCAGGGGTATATAGATGCGCAATTCCTTCTCTCATATATTCTATGCCTGTAGGTTCATATTCATATTCAATATTATATTTTTGTAATACATATATTATTGCATATTCTTGGAACGATCTACATACCCTGTAGGGACCACTTGCGCAAGTGAAGTAATAAGATGAAGGGGTACATGTTACTCCTGTTCTCTCGCGGAGACCAATTATACCTTTCTCCAAGTTATTTGTAACTTTCCTACTCTGTTGCTCCCTTAATTCTTTTCCCCTTTCTGTCTTCTGATAGAAGTGTTTCTTATTTAGAGATAGATTTTTTCTATGTTCCTCCGATATATAAGATCCTCCCCAAATCCAGTTATAATCTTCACAGAATTTTTCCCAACTAAGATGATGACCTGCTCTTATATGATCTGCCAACCCAACATAAGTTTCATGACATATAGGACATTCAAACCCTACTATTTTTTTCTTTTCTTCCTCTAGTGCTTTCAAGTATTCCTTTTTATGAGACATACTCTGATGCACTCTCAAACCCTGATAATTTTTATAAGCCCCTCCACAATATGGACAAGTATACTCGAGATTTTTGGCTTTAATATCTTTACCCCAAAGGCTTTCTTTAGAGGGCATAGATATTCCATGAGTTAAACTATGCTCCTGAAGTCCTGAGACCTTCTTCAGACCCTTGTTACATACAGGACAGTGATATAATCCATCGTCCTTAAGATACTTTTCATAATATTCCTCATAAGGCTTATTTAATTCTCTTCTAGAATCCTCTTTAAGCGCGCTGTCTCCTATTTGAGTGCAATAATTAGGATATTCTTTATGATAAGCATCCATGTATATGCCATGAGTGTAAGGGATGTGCCTTGTAAGAGATTTATAAGTCTCATTACAATAAGGGCATTTAACGAACCTTTCTCCGTTAATTGTTATTATATTTTTATAATCCATATAATTAATTAGCAGGTAAGATTCGTTAGGGTAGCTACCTTTTTACCCTAGAAGTCATAGTCTTGAGGATTCTTAATTATTTCCTCTGCTGTTAAGATAACTTCTTTTTTATCCTTCGTTGTAACCCTGAATTTGTGATTAGGTGTTACTTTTAAGACCTGACCATTCTCAAAGGTTAACTCAATTAACTTATGTGCTTCATTAGGTAACTTAAGTACCCCTGTAATAGGGATCTTTTTATCTCCAAGGTCTCTTACGTAGAGCTTCTCTTCCACAGTACCTTCTGCCTGCCTAGGCTGTAATCTCTTCTCAACAAACTCTCCTATAGATTCTAGATATTTTTTACCCTCTTCATCTTCATAGTAGAGTACGTCTTCAAAGTTATGACAGCTTGCAACTTTTGGTCCGCTCGATACATATATATTGTATCTCGGTGCATCGTGCTTTTTGCAGAACTCATCTAAGAACTTAGGATCTTCAAAGGAGTAAGTGCCATCTTCGTTAGTCTTTCTAGAGATATTAACCGTACATACCGGGAACTCAATAGGTCGACCATCATGTAGGAGGTCTCCTCTATCCATGACGTCACAATAGATATCCTGGATGTCTAGGATAACATTTACAACATAATCTAACCAATCTCCTTCCCCACAATCCTTCAGAGCTGCCTCAGGGGCACCATCTACCATATCCTCTTTGTCGAAGTACCATCCCATATTATCAGCGCTTAAGATTCCCTTAATTTTAGGTCTATCGAAGACACTTATATTGGAGAACGGAGATTCCACGGCATTTCTAGATAGCATGTTCATGGAGTGTATAAACGACTGTAGGGCATTTTCTATATATTTTCTATATTCTGGATCCTGTAGATCTGTAAGGGTCTTATGTTCTCTATATAACATAACATGAGCAATATCCAAGAAGAACGAACCAATAGCAATAGCACCTGCTAGGTGATTAGATAACTGATGTACCGTCTCACATAGAGCATTTATATAGGACACAACCCTATGAGGCATTCCGCTAGGTAACGACCCCCAAGGTCTGCCTTCGTATACAAGCTTAGAAGCATTGACGCTATAACAGTAAGGCTTAAGTATATTCGTGCTGTCGGCGAGTGCTAGTGACATATCATACATTCTACCTGTTAAGTATTTAGCTCTTTTTTTGCCGTACATATCCTTAAGCTTTCTATATAGGTATCTATAACCTACTAGCTTATTGATGGGCATAGCTGTCTCCGCAAACATACCTGTAATAGAGATATCACTCTTATTAGCATTAGTATCAACACTTGCATCTGAGATGCCTTTCTCAATAAGGGTTTCGAAGTTATTGATGAAGTCAAACCTATCTTTATCAAGTCCGTGCATCTTTAACATAGAGTCTACTACTTTGTCGTCTGTAACACCATAGTTTTCCTTCAAACTATAAGCCAATGTATTACGTACTCTTTGTAGGGCTGCGTTAACCGAACTTGATGTGAACGAGTTATTGTTTTCCATATATAATTCCCTTCTATTTGTTTTCTTTTATGATATTTAGAGCTTCACTAGGACTAGCTGGGTGCCCCTCGTAGATCTTATTGTCACCTTTGCTTATAATTAGATATGGGACTCCCTTAATATTTAACTCAGGATGTTCCATTGCTTCTAAGTGCTCGAAGTCTACATCTTCCATACTTTCTAATTTCTTTGTCAACATTTTACAAGACATACAAGTTGGATTACCATATAATTTTACTTTGATTTTTTCCATTAATATTTTTCACCTTTATAATTTTAATATAACCGTGCAAGTGTACTTTTATTGATAACAATACCCTCTTTTCAGAGGGTATTTACTGAGTAACTTAACAATTTATGTGTTACTTCTTCTCCTCTTCACCCTTTAGTTCTTCTTTAGATGCTGTACTTGCTATAAGATCGTCTATCTGTTGCTGTGTTAGACCATAAGATAACAATACTGTGTTGATGCATGATTTAGTCACCTTCTTCAATAACTTCATATCAGCATGCATCTGCCATACATAGATGAAGATATTATACAATATATAATCGCACCATATAGGGGCTCCAATTTGTCCTAGAACTGGTTTGAAGATATTAGCGCCTACTAGGATACCTACTGCTGCAGCTGATAATACTTCTGCTACGAGGTAGTTCTCCCAAGTTTTAGCTTTACCTTTTCTAATCTGCTTCTTGTAGATTTCCATAATTGCTGCAATACCCATTATCTCAAACAACAGGAACGCAACATAGATCATTACTTGTACTTTATTCATTCTCCATACCTCCATATATCGTTTTGATTATCATAGATTAAGTCTTTGTTAATAACATACATATTATTTGCATAAGTTTCCATTATTATTCTAGAGGCGTTTACAACACTCAAATCTTTAACGTGAGTATCGCCTTCAATAGATTCAACACTATCTGCCTGAGTTCTTATATCTATTGGAGAACTTATAATACCACCTGCTGCGTCAGCAAACCTTACGACATGATTGGCTAGTGCTGATCCTGCCAGGTATGGTAGCGAGGTATCTAAGGCCTTTAATGTTTTTACTTGTAGATACCCTCCTACTGTTAGGTTTCCATCTACGTATGTACCACCTCTTAATATTGCCATTTATTGTATTCTCCCATTTTAATTAGTTTGAGTACTCTTCTTGCAGGAACTCAGATCTTAATAAGATATTCTCTTCAAGTGTTGCATTTTCTAGTTCAGAGTATAATAAGTTATTATTACCATCATAGTTATCCTCATAAGTAGGTGTTACTCTATTAGCTACTTTATATGATAGATAGTTATTCTTAAGTAGATTTAAGTCTCTATCAGATAGGCCTTTATAACACCACCACAATCCTCTATACATTGCATCGGTTGTTATAGCTTCGCCTTTGTCATTTACATAAGCGCCTAGCATTATATTATATGTTATGTTATGCTTATCATCCTTGATACTGCTATCTTTTTTGTCTGCGTCAGTTAGGGTATATTCTATAGTGTACTCTTTAGCAGGGCTGTGATCGAAGCCTTCGTTTCTAACCCATAGAGTGATAGCTTTTTTAGATGCGTGGTATTTTACTATTACTCTTTCCCAGGAGTTATACATATCTGATGCCTTTACCCCTGCTATATTTTGTATCTTACCACCTGCTACTATATTATCACCTTCATAACCATAAGTTAGAGATCCTATAGAGTCTAGGTATTTAATATTAGAGTTTTTGAACCCACTTACATACCTTGAATAAGAGATTACCCAGTCATCTGTTAACTCGAAGATGTTCTTATTAGCGTTAGGCAACATAAACGACATAAGGTGTCTTTTATTATCATTATCGTTTAAGTAGGTGTAGTTGACAACCTTTGAGCTGTAATCCGATAGATGTGATTCTTCTACGCATACTCCCATTATACTCAACGTTGCATCTTTCACTGTCCTATGCTCTGCAGGCCAGGATACATACATCTTATAGTCCCCAGGTTCTAGATAGCTGGCCGAGGCATATCTCCTCCATGTTGGGTCTATTTCGTATTCAGTATTACTGTAATTTGTACCTTTAGAGGCTACTGCTACTTCCCTGGTATTTATGCTTTTTTCTACTATAGTTTGATAAGGATGCGCCGTAGAGTTTACTCTAATATTTTGGTTGGCATTGCTACCTTCGGCGTAGATATGTATACCCCTCAACCAACTCTCAGTGCTGCATTTAGCATATAATGATACAACATACCAGTCTGCTTTGCTTACACTGAACCCTACACGATATACGTAATCGTTTTTATCGTTTGTAGAGCTCTTGAGAGCCATTGCGTCTTCTGTCTCTAAGAAGTTGTGTAGAGGTCTAGATATCTGCTCCCTTAAATTACCTACATTATACCAGTTATCATTTGATATCCAATAATTGTGCCTACGTATCCTAACTGTTAGTTTAGTATCTTTCTTGAAGATTTTGGTGATTGTGACCTTACCTGATCTATTGCAAGTATAATCTACCCCACCTTTAAGAGTCTCAACTACGCCATTATTATCATAGGTTATATCTATACCTAAGATTGTACTTGCATTGCTTAAGGTATGGCTTGTTACAGAGCCTCCTGTAACCTCCATAGTAGTGCTGTCTTCACTTACTTGAGTATACTTAGCTAAGTTAGGATTGTTGGTTGTTATATGCTTGCCTCTATAATCTCCCCAACAATTTCTATCATATAGACTCTTCTCTCTGAAGCTACTACCATTGTATAGAGCTCCTTTAATTGGGATATCTGGGCTATTACCTAAATCCTCTTTGCCTGTAAGCTTTCCACCTGCCTGATACTCCTTTAAACTGAACCCCTGACAGTTTTCAGGGGTGGCTGAGTAGTCACCCTCAGATCCTAGTGGGAAGTAATATATATTTTCACTTCCTTCTAAGTCTATACAAGGCTTCTCACAGAACATCCCCGACATTGTCTTAATATATAATTCCTTGTTTTCTGCTGAACCAATCTGAACCCCAGGTATATCTTCAAACTTGGCAGGTTCTACTATCTCTACGGGTTTAGCTTCCTTCTTTTTATTGGCTAAGTCTTCAATTAAGTCTTCTACATCATAGAAGTTACCACGTTTGAAGCTATCTCCTGTAAACCCATATTCTTTAATTGTAGTTGTTTTAATTCCTGTAGGCGTAGCTTTAATCAGTGTCTTAGCCATTTTTATTCCTATGCCTTCTTCGCAAAGATTACTGAGTTACTTTTATCATCCCAGTATATTATAAGTTGGTCATTTACAACTACTTCTGGTGTTTCTACAGTTCCTTTAGCTATAAGCTTGTTAGACTGTATCTCAGACTTTGTAGTACCCGTATTGATAACTACTGCCTTATCCTCCTCCCCTGCCCTTAAGTTTAGGCTGGTGGATGTTATAGTTGTAGACCCCTTTACTGTTGTTTCTAGAGTATTAGTCTCTACTGTAGTGTCTGTAGTATTGGCTTTTATATAGGTCTTACTTAACTTAAGAGTTGTATTACCTACCGTATTATTGATGCCCACAGCAGCTGTAAGATTGATACTAGTATCAGAGGTTGTATCTATTGTAGAGTCTGGCTTAACTTCTACGCCCTTCGTACTATCCTTCCCTGCTAGTATCTTAACAGATCCTCTTGTTTTACCTTCACCCGCTGTACCTGTATAGATTTCGACGTCTCCAGAATTATCCTTCTCTATATTAGCAGATGCAATTTCTAAGTTTCTAGGTAGAGCGTCGTATTTTTGATTACCCTCTATCTTACTAACATTTAGGATATCATTTCTAGATAAGTCAAGATTTGTGACTATTTTTATTGGAGTTTTACTAGCCATTATTTATTTACTCCTTTATCATACTTGAAGCTTACACTGCCTCTTATTCTATAATATAGAGGTTCTGGGGAGTATATTTGTACTTCAGTTTTCCTATCATCCCTTAAATAGGTGTTGTGTACGGGTGCTTCAATCTTGTATTCTATATTATCACCTTTACTCTCGTCTTCATGTTCTTCTAAGGCCATAATATCACAATAGTTCTTAACATTATAATTGTTGTTATTATCCCCAAACAATCCATGCCTTATTGTTATTATAGCTCCTTTACCTTCCTCTGAGGATGCTACCTTTTTATCCTGATCGTCTGTGTGATTTAGGGGCCAAGTCCACTCAATAGTAGGATTGAACCTAGCGAAGTTTAGGTGGATTTCTACTGAGGTTATATAATCTCCTAGTGTTGTATAGGATGTAACTACCCCTACCTGAGGTAGATTACTATATCCTACATTTCTACTGGAGTCATCTGAGTCTGTACCTACATTAACACCGGCAGGCGTATGCAATGTTAACTTGCCTTTAAGGTTAGTGGCACTCTTATAACCGTATCCCTTATCTGTCTTTGTAGTCTCACCAATGAACCAATATACAGGAGCTCCTATTAAGTTAGCTATGTCTTCAGGCTTTTTCCAATTAGTAACCCCTTCAGCCTCCACAAACACTGATGTAGGATTATTTACTGTTAGATACCCTGTTTTACTTATAATAGCTTCAGTTGCTTCAAGTACATTTCCATCAGCTGTTCTAACAACGTCATTAACTACAACGCCGATTACATTGTCTATATCATCTGGGAACTTAGCGGGTGTAATGCGCGATGTACCTAGCCCTTCTTCACTTGTAAGCTTAACTACTGTACCAGCATATAGGCACACCTCATTTGTTTTGGCTGCATTTATTATGTTACTATCTACTTTATATGTAGCATTCGTATCTACAACATAATCTTTCCCTTTAATATGATACTTTAACTTATAAGGGGAGTTCTTATCTATCCAGATTTGACCATCTACTCTTGTGCTCATTTAATTTACTCCAACGTAGGGATTATACTATATACATCTTTTGAGGCAATGTTTATTGTATTTATTTGTGTTGTTCTATACTGCAAGTCGAAGCAACTTAGTACGTTAGCAGGATTGAATCCTCTATTGGCATAACTAAGAGTGTCTACTGCGTTCCAACTGTCAGTTCCTTTTACATACTTTCTAAGTATTAGAGCTACAGGTATTATAATTGAGGTACTTTGTGGGTCTATAATATTCTCATGCCTCATCTTATTTATTATAAGAGGTATGATGTTCTTATTTGCCACTAAGTCTAACATTCTATCCCTATTGACACAACTTATATCTAGCGGTATTATTGGAGCCCCGATTGTTACTGCCGAAGATGATGTAGGACTTGAGTACGCAGGGTATGTACTACTTGCATTATCTGTGCCTTCTACATTATAAGCAGGATCCATCCAGTTGACCGTCGATGGACATTTTGAGTATACCCTATAACTATGTAGTTCTAACTTCTCATCCTCTGTATACATTTTCATCGTAGGGTCATTATAGCTCTCAGATACTTCTAACTCTGAGTATCTTGATCTAGATGTTGCATATATAAGGTCTGTTACTAGTGCTGACGGGTTCTTTTCCCCCGCTTCGTATACATTCTTTAAAGCTGCATCTATACTACTACTTGTAACCGTTGGGATATCTATACTCTTGAAGTTTGGCTTGTAGTAAGGCCCTACTCTGTATATTGTTCTATAATCCATCGCCTCATTATATACCCTATCTTCTATTGCTAGATTAGGTGCATCTAAGGCTATTTTAGCTGCTACTGCTTCAGTTCCATCTTCGTAGGATATCATAATATCTGGATATAATTGTGATCTATTATCTACCAGATTATGTCTGTATTCAGGTAATCCTCTGCCTGTAAAGATGTGTGTCTTAACCCACTTATCCATCATTGTCTCTGCCCATTGTGAACCATTTGCCGTTAGATAAGCAGGGGACTTTGCGTCTGTACTCTCAGGTACATATTCAACTACACCTACTATTAGATAACAAGTCTTCTCATAGTTGGATACTGTCATAGCACCATCTTGAATGAAGTATTGACTGCCCGTTGTTGATCTTAGAGGGCATGAGTAGAAGTAGTTGTTTTCATCATTAGGAGAGGGGTAAGTAGATCCAAAATTTTCATTAGCTATTACACAGTAGAACTGAGGTGTCTTAGCTAGTGCCCCTGCATTAGCTTCTTTATCGTAGTTTATAGTTGCTACTACATAGAATCTTCGTGGTGCTGTTTTATTACCTGCACCTAATATGTAATTTACGCTAGAACTTGCATCTGAGGATATTTTAGCTAATTCAATTGTTGTGTCATCCAGAGCATAGCTCTTAATTAAGTATGTTCCTATATTATCAAGATCTCTCTCATATGTCTTACTAGTAGTTACCTTGGCATTACTCGAGAACACAAAGGTCGTACCTTTCTTTATGTAGAGTTGCAGGCCAGTGCTCGTAGCTTTGATATACATATTAGCATTATATATTCCAGGTTTGAACCCTGCATTTAAGAGGCCATTCATGTATAGAGATTTAAGATCTTGTTCATAGAAGAAGCTGGTCATCCAGCTCTCACCTATAGCTGCCACTTTATATTCATCTCCTTCGAAGTTAATCCCTGAGTTTCTAATTCAATTAGTTTGGCTCAGGGATTATAACACTTCTTCAGTTTTTGTCTTTACCTAACATTATATTGTAAGATATATGTTGAGATGTCTCATCATATATAATAGGAGGATATTCAATCTCATATAATATCTTCCTAATGCCGTTCGTATTTGCCTTAGTTAAGAGTTGGATGTTAGTTACAATAGCCTTACTCTCCATGTTCTTATCATAGGCATTTAAGTCGAAGCAATTGATCAGAGCGGATACATTTTCATTGGATATTGTCACAGGGCCATTAGCTATAATCTCACTATCTACTGTAGTCATAGCTTCATTTGTTATAACCAAGTTCGTATTGTAATTCTTAAGAGGTGACGTAGAAGTTGTATTAACCTTTATACCCTTAACATTAAGACAACTCGTGAAGTTGCTGCTAAGCGTACCTTGCACCTTCTCCATCTTAATTATAGCATCACTATAGATATCCATGCACTCCGTATTATCCTCTATAGCTGACTTAAGTCCATAACTATCCCTCTGAGTTATATACTTCGTGAACGTTACCGTCTCTTCAAACGGTCCTCTATTAACTAATGCACTTAGTACGTTATTTGCAAGTTCATAGTACTGGCCATTTGCTCCTTCATCTTCTATGTACTTACCTGACTCTGAGTTGTATCTGTAGTAGGTGTTGTGGTTGCCATTTATGATGTAGTAATATGTTCCTTCTACAGGAGTTACCTCACCATAATAGTTATTCTTTATAGCACCTCCCTCATCAGGAATCTCCTCCATACTTGTATATAGGCCTAACTCACCTGTCTCCTTATTATAGCTAGCATAAACCTTCTGGATATTGTTGGACAACTTCTTATTATAGTGTAGTCGTCTCACAAATGGGTCTCTAAGGAGTTCGAGCTTATTATCTGTAGCCGTCTTATCTAGTGTGTATCTATTGATGAACTCCTGTGCTTTATTTAAGCCATTAACTATGTAAGATACTGCAGATCTATCGTACATAGACGTACCAGGTCTATTGCATACTTCAGAGTTAAACTGCACAGGTAACAACTCCTTAGTCTTCTTATTCTTATAGACTACACTTCTATGTGAGGTTGTACATACATAAGCTGTGTTACTTGAGGAGCTCTTAGTATACAAGCCGTCTGCCAAGCCTAAGGCATGTGATTTGGATTCACTTCTTCTTATTACAGCCTTAGTGACTCTGAACTTTAAGGAGCTATCCTTAGCGGCTTTACACTTATATACATATGCTATTGTATCTGCCTCTACAATACTCTCTGTCTCATAGGATAGATTATACCAGGTGTTAGATAATAGTACCTCAGATACTTCATTACCATCCCCTTGAGATAAGCTCGTCGATATTAACTTAGGACAATAGCCTGCTTTGACGTTCTTATCGTTAACCAAGAACAATACGTCTACTTCTAAGTTCTTAGCAGGGGAGTCTACATATAGTGTACCTTCTTCTCCTCTGCCCTCTCCTGTATAGTATGCTAACTTATAAGCAATGTATATCTTAGATGTAGCATCATACTTCCAAGCTGTTAGCAGTGTCTTCGAGAAGTAGAGTTTTAAGCTGTCTCCTTTCCCAGGTAGATCACTTATACCTCTTATTGTAGAGTCACACCTTACAATATTACTATTACTTACTAGAGAGTAGCTCGTTCCATTCCATAAGTATAGAGGATCATAAGTATTATTACTTAACACCTTAACATTAAGCGCAACTTCATAAGTAGCTCCAAGCTTAGACGATCCTGCCAGATACTTCATTACAATAGGACTGCTGTCATTATTATAACCAACTTCCCCATTATTGTTGGTACTTATATACTCTACCTCGCATACATCCTTACCTCTACCCTTGTCCCAATCGTCATCTGAGACATAGTTAGCACTGTAGGTGTTAATTATACCCCGTGTTGCATCCTGCCACTTCCAAGCATTGGTGTTATCGAAGTCCTGGTTAGTTATAAGGTTATTAGAGTACAAGCCTCTTCTCGTTATTTCTACGTCACTGTTCTTACTTGGTAAGGTTCTATCAGATGCATAATAGGCATATAGAGTGTCACTTGAACTCCTAACGTAACTCTTATCTGCTACCTTGTACTTCTCTAATTCCGGCCCTCTATATTCAATATGAGGTGTTATCTTGGATAAGGCTGCAAATACTCCTGAGGTATCACCTTTAGATCCCCTCGAGTTACTGGCTGTTAGGGATACTATAGCTGCCTTAGCTTTGTTTAACATGTTAGAGTGATGAGCCTTAATTATAGATGCTTCACTTATCTCTGTTGTCACAAGATCTCTCGAAGCTGAGTTAATTGCATCTATACTACCCTGTATAAGAGAGGCTGTCATGTAACTATTGCTTGGCACTTCAGTTGGCATATATGGGAAGTATCCTGAGTTTATAATAGTATCCCTACTTAGTGTACTACTTGAGTCCCTTACTTTGAGTAGATAGTTATGCTTACTTGATTTAGAGTAAGGGTTGCCATAGTAGAATGGTGTTGCTCCTTCGTTAGAAGGTTCAGTGAAGTCAGAACTGCTTGCAGCTGTTAACTTATATGCGCCATTACTACCCTTTAATGTATATACTGTCTCATAGCTTGCTTTACCAACACTTGGTAACTCCTTGTCAGAGTTGATTATTATAACATTCTCAAACTTAACAGGAGCTATGTCTTGCCAGTAGTACATATCATTGCCTACTCTATATAGGCTGATATTGTTAGTTAGCACCGCTCTTAATATTCTAGTGTCACTGCCGTCGGTGTAAGTGTAGTACTTCTTGAACTCCCAACTAGCAGGTTTGGATAAGTCAAGTATCTTAGCCGTTAAGTCAACGTAGCCTGAGTCCCCCTTAATCTTATAAGTGCCACTGGTTGTCTTATATACTACTCCTTCGACTGGTTTAACTCCCTCAACATAGTTAACTATTGTACACTCTGCGTATGTTCTGCAAGCTTTGTTACCGTAATCTCTTATTATACGCTCTGGTGTTATATCCTCTGCACTATTAACATCTGTTATAGTATATAACTTAAACTTATTGTTACTTATACAATAACCACTTAATGTGTTAGGCAACTTAGATGTTCTATTACCATATTCTAAGTTAAGTTGTGAGTACATATATTCAGAGATGTTGTTAGAGTCTAATAAGTTAGACATTCTAGCATAGTTGACCTTCTCTGCATTAGTCATTACATAATATGGCTTGCTAGATGTTAGTGTTGCAAGTGCCTTAGATGTATCACTGTATACAGAGTCTGTGTAGGATAGTTCGCTTACATAACCACTATAATCCCATAATATCTTATAGGATCTACCCGCTGCTAGTATTAACTTGTCTAAGTCTCTCTCATTAGATGCTGTTAGTTTATCTAACCCTTCAACCTTAACGTAATATGTTGTTGTTTGTTCATCAGTAGGATCTAAGCTTGTATAAGGCGCAGGTTGAGGACTTGCCTTAGTGAAGACACCGCGTCTATTGATATAGTAGGTGTCCGAAGGATCTGCCTCACCACTAACCTTAACATATGATGCTACTCTATCTAGACCATAACAAGGATTGACTCTAATTGGTTCAATTAAGTCGTCATCTGCAGATGCTGGATTCTTAGATACATTACCCTCTTCAAGTCTCTCTGTCTTGGCAATAAAGAACGAGGATGTATAGTTCTTAGACAAGAACAGTGGTATATCTTGTGTTAGTACTAGCTGCCCCTCTAGTCTATCCTTGTCTAAGTATATATAATCTGTAGAGTTTGGATAATCCGTTGGGTGGTTAGTACCTAAGAGTCTCCACGTAAATCCATAGTTCTCCTCATTGCCTAACATCTTGCCTGCTAGATCACCGTCTTCACAATCTTGTACGTAGAAGTCAATATTGATCTGCCTATGAGGGAACGTTCGGTTATCTCTAGGATGTATAAGTGCTGACTCTGATTCTAAGGTAGCTCTTAAGTTATCTGCATAGTACTTAGCAGGTGTATTGGTTACAATATCCTCTGCATTGTTAAGGCCATTAATATACTTAATAGGGGTACCCTTAACTTCAATCTTAAATCTAGCTGTTGCATACACTGCTGCATATCTGGCTTGAGTGTCTGTGTTGTATAGGTAGTCCTCAAATGGTAAGATCTGCATTGGATACTTGCATGTTATATAATAGGTACCTTCCTTGAGGCCTCTTAGCGCATCCCACTTACTTGATAGCGTAGACCATGCTAAGGTATTATGCCAATTGTCAGGGGATATGTTAGAGTGAGCTACAGGCACTCTAAGCTCATTATAGTATGTACTTGCTTTGAGCAGTGTAGATATACCGCTATTAAGTTCAACACCGTTAAGCATGAACTTGTCTAAGTACCCTACATGTGCATAGCTTAAGTCCTTCTGAGCTGGTATTGTTAGGGGTATCAGTACATGATTGCTCTGAGATGTTCCTGCACTTGATTGTGTTTGTGTTAGTCTTATTACAGGTCTCATCAATGTGTTACTATATTGTGCCTCTACATTAACTCCGTGAGAGTACCAGTTCGTGAAGTCCACCTCCGGACTTATTGTAAAGTTAAGATTTAAGTCTGCCTCGTAAGTTAAGACACCATTCGTTGGGTCTAACGCTGAGGGTAAGTTTATAGCACCGTTAGTTGTTGTAGAGATAATGTCATCACTTATGCTGAACTGTGATCCTACTGTTGTTAGTGGGTCTCTATTATAGTGCACAGGATATAAGGTTGTGTTGACCAATGTCAAGAGTGTGTTGCCTGAATCTGTAGGTGATACTACATCCTTGCCCCCATATGTAACTTTAACCTTCTCCTGGTTGAAGTTGTCGCTGTTAGATGTAATAATAACATTATTATTAATCTCTGCTACACTATTAAGCGCCTGTTGTACACAATCACTATAAGTGAACTCTCCATTGACCCAACCATATATGTCAGTGTCGTCTTGAGGGTCTCTATAATCCTCTTTAAATTGAGCAGAGCCACTTAGTGTCTCCTCTTCAGATGTTGGGTACATATCTACTAGTATAGAGTCCCACACGCCTCTGTTGAACACTCTAATAGCATCGACGTCCTCCATTAAGGCACTACCATCTTCGCGTTCTCTAAGGTTAACCTCTTTGAAGATACCTAAGTCTCTATGTATATTATAACCTAATACATAGGTAGTAGGAGAGTAAGAGTATAACTCTCTAGTTGTTCCTGCTGCTATTAAGATTAAGCCGAGTCCTTCAAAGCCCTTCCTGTATAATCTTAAATCATATAAGCTGCCGAAGAAGCAATTGGATTGATTAAACCTTACCCTGTAATTAATAGGATCTGTTACTATCTCTACCTCTATAGCTTTACTCTTATCATCTGTAACATAGTATCTATCTATAGACCCAGTTGTTGTTGTAACAGTTAACTTAAACTCCTTGTTCGGACCTATTGTTGCTAGAGCTGATTTGAAGTAATTGTTAACATAATCATCTGCAGTCAGACTCTTCACATATTCAGCTGAGTTACTTGAATCCTGCACAGATGAGACCACAGCAGGAGTCAGGGATATGTATGTTAGCTTGGTATCATCCCATCTATAATACCTATCCCCTTCTAATTTATAGGCCTTACCTACCTCTCCTCTATTAATCTCCTCGACTTCATAATTAGATGCTATGAGGATATCTTTAGATATAGATGCCTTAGGAGTCTCAAAGGTTGCGTGCTTAAGATTAGGAGTCTCCTTCTTGACAATCTGGTTGTTTACACTTAATGACGTGATTATGGTGTCTTTAAGATATAAGACACTGGCTGCTATACGATAATTCCTGAGAGCCTCTGTAGGATTGTTAGCGTTAAGTATTATCTCATTGGATTCAATAGCATTATCTAAGGCCTTGAAGTATACCTTGAACTTCTGGGCTTCGAAGGTCTCCTTGACCTTCTCCCCTGTAAACTCTAGATATAACTCGAACTCACCTTCTCTACGAGCTATTAGCATCTTAGGATCCCCAGCTATAGCTTCATTGAACTTCTTGATATTATCTAGAGGTAGAGATATATCTGCGCAGAGTGTTATGCCATCTGTATCCTGATTCCAATACCAACTGTCATAATTACTTGTAGCTATAGATGTTAGTAAGCCATTCTTGAAGGTACCTCTATCTGTTATAATATCCTTACGTTCATACTTGCTTGGTGATAGTATTAAGAGATTCTCTGATACGTCCTCACTCTCATCAGTCTTACCTCCAAACTCAAAGGATAGACATGGGATCTGGGAGTTGTTATCTCTCTTAATAGTGGATCTTGCATTAACTGAATCAACTGCGATGTTAGATGATGTATCGAAGAAGTCACTGAATCTATTATCTCCATATATAGATACCTTCTCAGGATATGGGCTACTTGAACTTGTTGGATCAGGGCAGATTCTATTTAAGTAGAATCCCTGTATCTTAGATGCCTCGCTATTACTTGTATCTACCCACTTTACAGGAAGAGTATCTGCACCTTCATCATTACAGGTAAACTCCATGCCTCTTACACGAGTTAAGTTACATAACCCTGCATTCTCTGATGGTCCTATTAAGATCTCATTTGATAAGCTAGATCTAATATCTAGTGAACTTAATCTATAAGCCTCTATTACCTTCTTGTGTCTGAGAGGGCTGGCTGACTGAGTTGTGAAGTTTAAGTAAGGATTAAGATAGTATCCTAAGTGATACCAATCTGGGTATATAAGTCCTCTTGTATCATCCTCACTCTCTATTACACTTGTAAGATCCTTGACCAGCTCCTCGGTTAGTGGTATAACTTTGATAGGCTCTGACCACTTGTATGTTGGGAGTTGCTGAACATATAATCCTTGCTCTTCAGACCACACATAACCACCTTCACTCTTCTTAACTACGTAGAATAGTGCCTTGGTCTCTTCAGACGGATATACTGATAATAGTTGGGTTGTACTCGTGTTAATATCTGATCTAGCTGGCGAAGAGTCTAGCTTAGGGGTCTCCGAGATTAAGTCACTTGTAGAGAACACGAAGTTGGCCTTAGTGTAGTTGGATCTTGTTATATCGTCGCAGAATCCTGTTTGAGTCTCTATTCCCTTTGTAGTCTGTACATCATATGTGTAGAGACCTAATCTTAAGCCTAATACTCTGTCGTCTGATACCTCTGAGTATGTAAGTGGTAAGATACCCTGACTGAAGTTGCATAACTCTGCATAGCCCTCTTCATCTAGATATTTGTCTCCTTCACTTGCTTCGCCTGTGCATAATGTGATCTTGCTTACTAGTGTTGTTGTGAGCTTATAAGGTTTATAAGTCAGGACCTCGTATTCTAAAGTGCAGTACCATAGATAAGCAAACTTAGCTGAAGGAGTATATCCCTGTAACTTGAGATTGTCTATTGTTAGAGTATTACCATTGTCATCTGTATCACTATCACTGTAAGATATACCATAGAAGTGTCTCTCTGCTAATTGTGTTCTAGGTAAATGATAGTACTTACTTACCTGCGCACCGAACGATACATTGTCTTGTACTCTGGACTTATCTTCTGTTAAGGACTTAAGATAATCAATCCAGGTACCATCCATTAAGCTTATCGAGTTGTCATCTGCAATAGGATATGTTATATAAGGATAATCACCTCCTACCTTATCCTGTACTGAGTTTCTATTATATAATAATCTATTAGCACTTAAATCAAAGACATTGCCTGTTATAGCTGACTCCGAAGCTAATATTGTCTTAGCGTCTAGATGTAGCATCTCCCCACTATCATTATAGTCGTCTAATGTTCTAAGTCTTAAGCCACTCTCATAATTAGGATCAACTAACTGCTCGTCAAGTGTTGGATATATGTATACAAGGGATTTACCTGTTGTCAAGCCATTTAGGCTGTCCCAAGTTATGACGTTAGAGTTGTCCCTATAGAACTTGCCCCTGTAGGCCTTGTCTGCCAATATGTAGAACTTCTCGGCATTGAAGTACTCATCGCTGTTACTTGCCGCAGTTGATGAGTAGAATATAGATGCTATATTGTTAATAGAAGGAGTGGAGTCTCCCCTACTTAAGCAGCCTATTGGATCTGTATTGTATATATTGGTACTAAGCTGTGTAGTTATGCCTGGTAAGTTGATAACTCTAACTAGCCTCTTGTCCTTAAAGAGTGTACTTGTTGTAGATAGAGCCCCTGCAGGCATGGTTGCTATGAAGGATCCTTGCCTGTCTATAGATGCGAGCGCTAGATTATATAATAACTTAGAGCCTGCGAACTTGCGTCGTAGTAACTCGTAGTTGATATCCTGCAACTTGTAAACAGATAATTGTGAGTTTAGCTCCTCTAAAGTTAATCTACCACTGCCATATAGTGAGTTGCCCCAATCTGTTAAGATCTTCATCTGACCTGGTTGGTAATCTAATAGAGCATATGTAGCTTGTAGTCTCTGCGCTATGATGTTGTTAAGATAATCTAAGCATCCTACCTTGTTGTATTCTCTATTGCCATCCTCATCCTCGTCATAGTAGCTGTTGTCCTCACTGTTCTCAAGCACAGAGGTTCTGAACTCTATTAGGGACTCAGAATTAGAGGTAGACGTAAACGCTGAAGCGGCTAGAGTTGGGAACAAAGATGCATTAAGATATTGTGTCTCCGTTAAAACAGGATATCTTAACTTGTTGTATATATCTAGTATAAGCTTGTTGTAGATGTAGCCTTGCGCCTCTCTAAACCATGTCTCATAGAATGGACTGTCCTGTAAAGGTGATGCAACATCATTGATACCACAATCTCTTGTGCTACTCAACTCATCTAAGTCTACTGTAGCTGGTCCTGAAGGCTCCAAGTGATAGAATGGTATGCTGTCCTCTATTATAGATAGCAAGGTCTTGTTATTAGGTTCATTGATAACTTTAGGTGCAAACAGCGGAGATATATGCTTAACATATGTACCTTTATTTTGATACTTCTCATCAAACTGATACTCTATCTCCTTGTCGTTGAACTCGTAGAATAGATAAGAGCCTTCTTTAAGGAGTTGAGGGACATTAGCGAAGGATATATCATAGAACTCCCTTGTTAGAGCGTTAGTATCCTCCTCGTCAAACTCCTTTAAGTATCTCTTCAAGATGTCTTGTATGGCTTCTCTAGTTAATAACATTCGGTTAATCCTCGTTCTCATACTTACAAGTTACTGAGATCATTCTAGGTCTCTTGTCTGCTGTTAGGTTAGTTATAGTACCTGTATCTGTTGTAGATGCACTATCTGCTGAATCTATATATAGTACTAAGTTGTTCCTGGTCTGGCTTGCAGATCCACTTGAATCTGCATTAATTACCAGGTTCTTGTCATAAGGTCTCATACATACGTATATGTCAACATACTTGGCTACAATATCTCTAAACTGCGTGAATATATTGTTCTCTGAAGTTAAGTTACCACACTTCAATTGTGATAGTGATAATCCTTGCATGTCAGCTTTGAGATTTGCATCATAAGATGCAAAGGTTGCTAGCATGCGATATATTGGATCAAACGTTAACTCTATAAAGCCATTGCCTATATACTCTCCACTCTTATCATAGTTAGAGGAGAAGTAGATCAAATAATCGTCTATCGCACCTCTATCTATTAGATAGGTTCTAAGCGTAGTTGACTGTGTAGATGAGGTATCCTCTATAAGTTGTCTGAACTGATCATCGCTGTACACCTTGTCCTTGTACCTGAACTGCCATGTTGTAGATAGGGGACTTGCATTGATTAATTGTTGATACTGCGTGTTCTTGACAATCTTAGGAGTTGAGTCACTCTCAGATTCAGGTGCTGTGTTCCAGATTGCGTTGTTACTGTTAGTGTCATTAATTACATAAAATGCATCTGTAGATCTACGACCACTTGACTCCTGGATGAACAGGCTGGTATGATAAGACATACCTGTAGCCATTGTGTTAGGCTTCCTGTACATAAAGTCTACTCTCATCACATAGTCTGCCCCTGATCTGTGATCCTTAAAGCCCTCTATTGAACTGTTACCGTAGAATATATTACTGAAGGAGAATGGGATACGGCAAGTGTGTATTGTATTAACAGAACTCTCCTGATCAACCGAAGGATCCATCCTCTCTGCCACTGACCAGTCTAACTTCTTGATGGCTTCAATCTCTACGTCTAAGCCCTTAATACTTGAATACTTGTTCTTGAGGTTGGCTATAATCTCTGAAGGATAGAAACTACGATTGAAGTCTAGCTCTTCCGAATTAGATCCCCACAAAGTGTCTACATCATTGCGGATGTTCTGAACTATTGTATCTAAGTTGTCACCCTTCTTGTCTAGTGTGCAAGTTAAGCCTATTGCAAATGATACATAGTTAGGGGCTCTGAATACTATTGTATCCTGAGGAGATTTGAGTCTACTTAGGTAAGAGTTGAGTGTTGTCTCTATCTGTGTGTATACTTCTCCCGACTTGGTAGTATTAACTATGTCCTCTAACTGAGAGGCTAAGAATGATACACAAGTTACTGTCTGTGATAAGTTGTTCTCCGTCTTCTGTGTACCACCATATACCTGCACCTTACTTGGCCTTAAAATCTCTGAAGTAGTGCCTACTGTTATTGGTAACTCTAAGTTGGCTATTGTCTTCTCATAAGCCTCCTTAGTACCCGCACTATAATTAGATATATAATACTTAGGGGCATTGATCTTAATGGATGCTATATCCTCCTCATCCTTGCCTCCTAACAATGCATCAAAGTTGATGCCGTAAAGTCTGGATGTTACAGTAGAGGAACCTGTTGGATTAACACCGCTTATCGTGAAGGTCTCAAAGGCATTAAGTAGGTTACCTGCACTACCTCTAGATTCGAGGTAGTCTACTCTTATACCTATTATACTTGTGTTCTGGGATATGTCTAGCGTTGTACCCCTCTGAGGATCATTATTGAACTTAAAGTAGAATAACTCTCTGTTATAAGGATCATTGTATACCTCGACATCTCTATCTGAAGATGTTGATAATAGTAAGCTGTCTACTACCCTATACTCCTCGTATACTCTACTGCCATCGCCTGCTAGCTTGGTTACATATACTCGGAAGAAGCCTTTGGATGAAGTGTTGCTTGCATCTTCACAGGCCGTAATCTTGGCAGGGACGTATAAGTAGGGGTCTATCTTAGATAATGTTAAGGTAGACCTAATTGTGTCTATATCTATAAACAAGGTTCTACGCTTACCCTGAATAATATTAACTACTCTGTAAGGCATTCCACTCCTGTATATTGTATCTAATGCAACATAAGAGTTGCCTTTGCTGTCTATAATAGAGTTGTTGCTATTGATGGATAGGTCTGTATAAGGTGTGCCCCAATTAAGGGTGTTCTTGTCATTGAGATCCTTGAAGGTGTCTGCCGATATTGTTCTACCTACTAAGTGTGTACGGGGATCTACTGATACATATATCTTGCCTGTTGCTGATATCTTGCGTTTAGGTCTATAACCTAACATATTGGCCATACTTAATATAGAGCTTAGGTTCTGAGCTGTGTCCCACTTAGACTCCTTGAATAAGTACTCCGCATATCTGGCCGTCTCTGCATTAACCTCTGCTGTGCTCCTGATAAGTGAAGATACAACACTGTTCCTGGATATTACCTTCCAGTTAGGATCTTGTTGGAGCTTCTCTAATAGTCTATTGTAAATTGAATTTGCATCAAAATTAATCATTGAATACCTCTGTTGAGACAGGGAATGTTCTATTGGTTATCTTATCCCTGACTATCATTGTTATACCCAAGCTTCTCTCGCTCTTGTTAAGCTTTAAATTTAAGTATAGGAGATCTAAGTCATTGGAGAACTCGGTGTTGAATCCCGTCCTTATTGACTCCTCCCATAATTGAGTGTTAGGATCATTGTTAATGCCCCCTATTAACTCATATAATACACCACCCCTTGTATTGCTTCTTATATAATCATAAGGTTTGGAAGCGAGCCAGAATAGTACTCTGTTAACATTGGCGTCGACCCCTCTTAACTCTAGATTGTTCCACTTCTTGGTTGAGTCAGCTGTATGATCAAACCCCCTCCAATTGAAGTCTACTCCCGAAGATGTTAACTCAATCTTGTCCTTGAAGGATCTTGTCTGTAGCTCGCTCACTATGTATGAATTTGAGTTTGCCATCTTATTCCTCGTCCTCTACCCAATTCCAGGATTGTACCTTGTAGGTTATTGTGAAGGTTACTATATCCCCAGAATTGTTCCAGCTAAGTTGTAGGTTGCCTATGTTGCTCGGTATTACATTGTGTAGCATTATACAACTATATCTCCTGTAAGTGTCGTCCTTGATGTTGTCATTAGGGAACCTAATCTTGAAGTCTCTAAATCTCTTGCCTCTCTCACTGTCTAACATCTGACCATTGCCATCTAAAGAAGCACTTACATAACAATTATAATCCTTGTTGTAGAAGTTGGCAAGCCAGTCCTCATGATACTTACGAACTACCCAATCCTTGGACTCACGCCATGTTATGGATACGTTGTCACATAACTTATAGGCGTCTCGATCTCCTAAGGTAAACTGCTTGGTTGCATTGTTCCTAACTAGTTCTAAGGACTCTTCATCTAATGTAATGTCTGTAGCATGGTACTTGAAGTACTCTGAATCAGAAGTTGTGTTGAGGCCCCTGTAAGTAGGATTAGAGGCGTCGCTGTATTCAAGACTCGATGATTTAAGCCTCTCATCACCTCCTCCTAAAGCTGCCCCTACTATGCTTCCAGAACTGCCACTACCACTATATACAATTACCTCATATAAGTTCTTAACAGCCGGAGTGTAGTTGCTGTAAATGTTAGCTAGCGAATCAGTATTAACCCTCAGTGTACTCATAATACAATTAGTTTGTGGTCGCGGTTGTTAAAAATAAGGATCCGAAGATCCTTATCTACCTACTATATAATTAACGCCCACAGAACCTTGCTCTTGCTCTGCATCCCGAATAGTCATCTGTTTATATACAAAGCTCGCTTCGACTGCTAAGGGATTAGAGGCTGCATAAGTTAGATCTAATGACTTGACACTGACAACCTTGCAATCTGTAAACTTCCAGGCTTTAATTGCATTATACTCATCTGAAGATTGAGGACTATATAGCATTACGTCAATAGCCCACCTTACTGAGCTATAGTCTATACCCTTGTTACTGTATAGACCTTCTGATTGATTATCCAAGCATCCTACTAAGATATTATAGAGATTCAAGTTACCATCTAATCTAAACCTCAAATTCAAGTTATTACTCAGTACTGAACTCGGGGTAATTATACTAACTGAGGAGTTTAGATAAGGTACACTTACTGTTGTAGATCCAATCTCAGGTATAGAGAAGTTGATTAATCTTACTTGTAGATCTTTAAGGGATCCTTCTAGCTTAGATGATACTTCAGAGTTACCAGTAGAGAAGGTGGCTGTAAATAAATTAGATTGAGCATCCTTGCCTGTACTTATTAGGTCACTCAGGAAGCCTTGTGGTGCTAGACTAGCCAACTTGAACTCCTCTTATCTTACTTTGTGGATATTGCTCCTGAAGATAGTCTGTCATCCATCTGTAAGAAGTTGATTGTTACATTAACCTTCTGAGGATTAGAACTGCCTACTTCAAAGTTGAGAGGATCAATCTTAGATATCCAACAATTCCTGAATCTATATAGTCTTGTTGTCTCAGGAGCTTCGTTGATAACACCCTCATTGATAACATCTACGTCTACTGAGAATAACTTGTCACTCTGCGCTAAGATGTCATTGGTTGCATAACCGTGTGTTGGACTGAATGTTATCTTCTGCTGCTCAAGTAGCGCTTGATATACCTCGTAGTTTGCGTCTGTTCTGAATGTTAGAGAGAAGTTCCTCGTAACATTGACCTTTGCAGTTGGACGTGGTATTGTAGCATTGACGAACTTAACATCATATTTGTCCTGGGATACTTCAGGGGGTTCGAAGCCATCTACTCTGACCTGGAAGTGTTCCCTGAGATTCTTGTTCGCAAATACTCCTTGTGTACTTGTGAAGGTAACTAAGAACAAGTTAGCTTGAGCATCTGCGCTTGCTCCTACTAACGCTGATATGTAATTATTACTCGATGTTAGACTTGCCATATAATCTCCTTAACCCTTAATACCTTCTTGAAGATCTTCATAATCGTAGAAGTATAATGTGGCTGTGACTGTAATAGGATCCGAATTGCTGTAACTGTATGATCCTAATCTAACGTTTGATACCCAACAATGCTTGTACTTGTATACAGGTTTGTAACCATCAGGTGCCCCACTCGAATCTTTAGGTGCTTGATTGAAGTCACTTAATGCTTGTGGGGTGAAGATCGTAACATCCAAAGTGTTATTGCCATTAGCCAATCCCCCATCTACTGCATCAGGTACTCTTGTCATTGCATAGCCTAAGTTAGGTATACTCGTGTTGGATTGTTGCTTCAACAAGAAGTCATATAAGGCATAATTATCGTCTAGTCTGAACTCAAAGGTTAAGGTCTTGTCTATGCTTATATCTGATTTAGGTACATCTAAGTCTGTTGTTAGATAGGATATTGTGTTTGTGGGATGTGTTGCAGTTGGAAGTGTTAAGCTCGATAATCTTACAGTAAGAGCCGCATCTAAGTCTGGGTCGACTAATCCTCCGCTGAACTGAGCATAGAAGAGATTGGTCATCGAATCCGCGCCAATACTCATAAGTGAAGATAAGTAATTGTTTGTGTTATCTAAAGTTGCCATCAGTAATAGTCCCTAGTTAATTGTCTATTTGTGTCAGAGAGATCTACCCTCTTCCGCTAATTTAATTAGTGGCTGGCTCTTTTAAGATAAGATATTGGGAACACAAAGCGAGCTACCTTCTCATCAAATAGCATGTCATATAGTTCTACTGACTTACCACTATCAGTGAATACAACGTCGTAATCAGCTAAGTACCCAGCATCAGCATATATCTCATTAAGATCTTCTAAGAGTACCTCTATCTTCCTATTAGCCCAGGGAGATTTACCATGATTTGCAAACAAGTAGGCTATCTCTTTAGCTAATGGTCTGACTTTGTTCTTTAACTCCCTTAAGTCCATCGGTTTTAGGCTCCTCTTCACTATAATTATTATATAAGTTCTATACTATTCCTCTATAATTAGTGTATAATTTAAGAGCCTAACCTAATTCTCCTACCTACTTCTCGAACTTTATACTTCCTAAGTCCGTACGCCTCCTTCGAAGTGTTTTAAGCTATTCAATAGCTGATTCAACCTATATTGTACATCTTCTAGATCATCTATATCCTTAGATTTGGAGCTGTGTGATAGCTTATGGTGTTCCTGCTTAAGACTATCTGTACGTTCATAAGGTTCTCCTCTATTATTTTAATATAATCTGAGTTTCTTAACTTCTCATTTAGCAGATTATTATCTTTCCATTCTCTCACAATATGTATCTCTTAATAGTTTCCTCAAACTCTCTTAGATATTTAAGATTATCTACTCTACTACCCTTGAGTATGCTGGGATCATAATTATAACCCCACAACGTTATCGTGTTATAATTGATGTAACACTCTTCTAAGCTTACTACCTTAAACTTCCTACCATACTTCCTAGTTCCTACTCTCGAGAAGATATCGCTGAGATTATTCTGATCGAAGGTGATATGAGGTTTAGATCTATTGAACTCATCTATCCATAATGGTTTTGCTTTAGGTTGTAACCACTCTAACTTGACTATGTGATTATCTATAATCATTATAGTATCTTGCTTGAAGACTTTACCTAATTCCACTAGTATTGCTTTAAGTTCTTCTTTTCTGCTTTCAGGAGTATATACAAGATAGCTAATTTCCTCTACAAGTCCTATACCTTCCTCTCTGTAAGTTCCCCTAATTTCCATTACTCCGAACTTATTAGCCTTAAGATTATGCATTAGGATCCCGGAGTTCACATTGTTTTTGTGATTATTCTCATCTATGTTGTGTTGTGTTATTTCTGGGCTTGGATTACCCTGAGTATCTAATCCTCTGCAAGCACTTATTAGACCTAGACAGTATTTAGGATCCTCTGAGTTGACTAGCTTAATTATCTTACTATAATCTGAGTTTCTGAGTCGTTCTGAGATAGTATTACTCATTATCTAACTTCCTCTATAAGGCACCTTAATCGCGCAATTTCCCCTTCAAGCCACTCTTTCTCTCTATAAGGTGTCCCTAGCATAAGCTCGTCGTATTTATTTATTGTATCTCTTAACATATCCTGAGTCTTTGCTAACTTAAGATCGCATTCAGGATCCTCTTCATCTATACTAGTCAGCTTAGACCTAAGATCGTTTAAGACCTCTTCATATTCTTTTTTCTTTTGTTCTATATCTTCCTTGAGTTGGTTGAGTAGAGTTTCTCTACCCTCTAATTCTTTCTTTAGATCTTCTAGTGTGGCCATATGATACTTCTTTTTTAAGATTCTGATCCTTCCATCCTCTCTATTTTCCACTCTATATCAGATATATCCCTTCTTGCACGTTCAATCTTTCTAGGGAGTTCCCCTTCTGTAATTCTAATGTACTCGTCCATAAGATATTCTAATCTCTCTTTAGCGTCTCTGTATTCTTCTGTGTCACCTATTGCTTGTTTAATCTCATAACAAGTCCACACATAGTTATCATATTCCTCTTCGTCTGGGTCATATAAGCAGCCTTCTATGTCCGTAGCGTACTTCTCTTCAAACTCTTCTCTTAGTTTCTCGAAAGTGTCTGTTTTTTGCTCTAATTCAGTTTCATATTTTCTAAGCTCAACTTTTTTATTTTTTAATTCTTTTCTTAGATTTTCTAGTATAGACATAGGATTCCTTTTTTATCAGAGGGAGGATTTGACCTCCCCTCTTTTTAATCTTTTAAGATCTAGCGTTTATCATTTCTTTTATTTCATTCTCTAAGTCAGCTATTTCTTTTTCTACACGTTCAATCTTTTTAGGAAGTGGTCCGTCCATGAGATCATTATAGTCCCTGACAAGAAGTACTAATTTTGTTCTGGCATTGAAGAACTTTTTTGTAACTCCTTCTACATCCATAATCTTTTCACAAGCTTCTGCATATCTATAATCTAGATCATAATCTGTAGTATCATAGAGGACGCCATATAGATCCACATCATACTTTACTTCAAATTTTGGTGATAGCTCATTTAATCTTTTCTCAAAGGCTTCATTTCTATTATTTAATTCAATCTTGTACTTTCTAAGCTCTGCTTTTTTATTTCCCAGTTCTCTTTTTAATTCTTCTAGTGTGATCATTTCTTTATATCTCCTTATTTACATTTATATATTATATTATTTCTGAAGTTTGGTCAAGTGTTTTTGAAGATTTATTTTATTTTTTTTCACACTAGATCTATCGAGAACCTTTTGCCTCTTAACTTCTCTTTTCTATACTCTGTTTTATCACCCATCCAATTTTCCAAGGCAACATCACAAGCATCATCTCTTTTAAGAGTCATTAGTAGTGAGTCTAGGCCTCCGCCTTCTTTCTCCATAATTTGAGGTAGGAGGTCTTTGTTATTGCCACCCCAACCACCTAATCCTTTTTGATAGATCCAGGTTAGCTTCTTATTTAACTTAGACTGATTAGGCAACTCAAAGTAGTAGGATTCTACTTTTCTACCTTTAAGACCTACTAGTAGTGGGGTGTTTAATCTGCAGATTCTTCCTTCTTCTACAATTTTAGGACATAATTTATTGAAGAGGGCTAGTATCAGTGCACATATGTGCCAGCCATCCATGTCCATGTCCGCGCTGATTCCGATTTTCTCATAATTTAACACCGTTTTATCAGGATTGGCAATATCTATGCCCAAAATAGAGACTAAGTCAGCTATTTCATCATTTTCCATAGCCTTTTTAATTGACAGATCCTGAACATTTAAGATCTTACCTTTAATTTGATAATACCCAATGCCTTTTCTACCTAGTACGGGAGCAATTCCCCCATAAGCAGATTGTCCTTCTGTTATAAGTAGATACTTCTTTTTACCTATAGGAGGCACATATTTTGAGCTGTCTATATCCCTGCGCTTAGTATTTAACTTGGCTAATTCTTTCTTTTCTTTAAGATCCTCTTTGAACTGGAATAACTCTGTTATATTATCCATTATAGCTTTTTCTTTAAGGATCTTAGCTGATAATTTAGAGGTTAAGTCTACCCCTTCAAAGTATGCCTTTATATCTTTATCACTATTGGTTATAGCCTCTTTAGTCTGACTGTCGAACTGACAATTTGGGAAGTTCTTCAGTAGTACCACTAAGCCTAATCTGTTCTTAATATCAGCAGGCTTTATATTCTTGTACTTCTTACTTATCTTATCCCTAAGGTCGTTTATAATAGTGTTGAGGATATAATCAACATGAGTTCCCCCTCTCCCTAATCTTAAACCATTAACATAAGTTAATACCTCAGGTTCATCTGTAGGATATACAAGTATATACATATTTTCATTTGAGTATACAATACTAGGTGAAGGGAACATTTGTGATAGTTCCTTGGCTTTGATTGTCATTTTCTCACCATTATATCTTGTATCACACTTTGGGAAGAACCAACTCAACATTCTCAGTCTCGTTCTTATTAGAGACGCTAATTCCTTGGGATAGTGCTCTGTGCCGAACCTAACATAATCCGGGATGAAGCTTACTTTAGTACCTGGTGTTGATCCCTCACATTCACTTACCTTAGTCTTAATAGATGATAGATTATCCTTGCAGGTCAATTTGAACTTCCAATTACCATCACATGTTATTACTTCAAAGGTCTTGCTGAAGATGTTAGTTAATGAGGCCCCAAAGCCGTTAGTTCCTATAGTTTGTCTGTTATCATCAGAGAAGTTTGATCCTGCTCTTAACTTAGTGAAGGCAAGTACTGGCATCCAATCACCATTCTCGTTTTGCTTAACTGGTACACCTCTACCATTATCTGTTATGGTAATTTTATCATCTTTTACTTCTATGGATATTTTGGTGCTATATTTACCTTCTGTTCTTATATACTCGTCGTAGGAGTTATCAAGGATTTCTGATATGATTTTCTGTAGACCTTCTGAGTAGGTGATTTTGGTTCTCTTTATATTACCTTCATCGTCTAAGATCCACTCCTCTTTTTCAGAGGGTTCTGTGGCGCCTAGATATGTGGCTGGCCTTATTAGAGTATGTGTAATTTCATTTAATGCTACTATCTTTCTGTCATCTGCCATGTCTATATTATATCTCCTTAGAACTACTTATGTCAAGCCCTTACTTCTGATAATCTTCCCACCTGCATAGGCGGTAACGATCTCTCCCACATATCATACTATATAAGTCTTCAAAGTCTAACTCATAGCTGCGGAGTATTTGCTCATATAGAGGATTCTTCTTATCTATACTACGATACTCCTCTAACTCCTTCTTAGCCTTTTCTAACTTGTGCTCTCTTCTTCTTCGCAGAATATTATCATACTCTTCTTCAAAGTTAGTATCTACCCTCAATAGTTCTTTGAAGTCATCTTTGCTTAGTAGGGAGGGCATTATCTTATAACAGGATCTCTTTAAGTCTTCTCTTTGTCTTATCCTTCTACGACATAAGTCTTCATGAGTGTTCACAAAGTCTAAGATCTCTTGTCCCTCATATACCCTTAAGATCTTCACATCTTCAGGATCGAAGAGTCCTATAGAGGCACCTTCCTTGTTATACTCATAATTGAAGAACCCATCATACCCTAACAGCTGTATAGAGTCCACAATTCTCTCTCTATCCTTAATGCTGCCATATACTTCTAGCCAAGGCTCGTTTTTGAGGATCTCAAACTCTTCATTAGTAGGATTATACCTCTTCCTGAACTTAAGTTCATCTGTAATACTTCTGGGATTGAAGATGTTTAGAGGTCTCTTAAGAGTGCAAGCATACATATACTTCAGTGCCACATTGACTCTATCTAAGGCATATCTCGCAGCATATTCAAAGTCCGGCGTAATGAAGTAGTATTTAAACTTAGCTAAGTCCTTATTATACTTAGAGTACAAGGAGCCATGCCAGTATATCTTATTACTCTTGCAATAGACCTGTTCATCTAATATCACAGCAACTTCTCCAACTCAGCCAGGTCCTTCTCCCACAGCGTTTTAGGGGTCTCTTGCTTCATAATCTCTAACTCCTTAGCCTTCTGAGCCCATCTCTCCTTGGCCTCTTCAGCCTTCTCCTTAGTTATAGATACTAGTGGCATGTTCAATAGCTTGTCTACTAGAGTATACCCTCTACTCCTTATCTGAGCCTCTACATCTACTCTCTTGAGTTTGAGGTTGATTGTACCCTCTATTACATCTACTATAAACTTGTAAACCTCTTCAAGTACTGCTAACTCTTTAGTTAGACGTTCAATCTCACTTGCTATTCTCTTATTTAAATACTCTAACTTAACTTGATAGTAGTAGTTGAATAGTTCCTTAGGACTCCTAAACTCTGTAATTGCATTGTTGGCATCTAGACATATTAGAGACTCAGTGTAAGGTACAACTAGCTTGAAGTCGTTCATAATATCATCTATACCCTTCTTGGCTTCCTCAGGACTTAATGTCACTTTAAACTTGAATACATCCTCTTCAGAGAGATCGTCGTACTTGATAAGTAAGCCCCTATCCTTAAGTTTCTTCAATATTACTATATAGTCTGCTAGACTGTAGTTGACAGGAATCTCTGTAATCGTAAGCTTATCTTTATCTAATTCTACTGCACCCTTAATAAGCCACCTATTATCTCCCGCAGGTTCTATTGTACCTTTGAATCCTTTAAAGTATGGAGTGAAGGCATTCCGGGATAAGGCCTTATGATTGAGTGTATCCCTTATAGCTTTGATGAGGGCCTTAGGTGATCTGCTTAATATCTTAGCTGCGAAGCCTACTCCTATACCCGTACAGCCATTAACTAAGATAAGAGGGAGGGTAGGTACAAAGAATCTAGGTTCAATTATACCTCCTTCAAAGATCTGCGTTATTAAGTTAGCATCATCTTCCTTCTTGAAGAGCTGGTTAAAGTAAGGTTCTGGGTACGTGTATATGTAACGAGGGGCTGATGGTTCGTGGCTGAAGCGTGTACCGAAGTTACCATCTGCTACTAACAAAGGTAAATTATTGGCTCCTGCATAATCTTGTGCTAGAGTTGTTATGGCCCCTATAATACTCACATCACCATGTAGATAGTCCGTCTCAGCTGCTACTAATGGGCCAAGTTGTGATACCTTCTGACGAGCTGTTAGATTCTTCTTCTTGATTGTGTATACTGCCTTCCTATGAGATTGCTTCAAAGAGTCTATTGCACTCGGCAGTGACCTAAAGCTTAGGTATAGCGCTGAGGAACTGAAGTCCTCTTCTAGAAAGTCGGTTATGTTCTTGGGATCTTGCATTGTAAGGCTCCTCCTCTCTCTATGTATAGTATAACTCCTAATGTCTCAATTAGTCAAGCTCTCTATGAGACAAAGAGAGCTCCTGATAAGAGGAGCTCTGAATAACTTAATTAGTCTACTGACTTACTTAATCTCAAGTTGCTTGGCTGTGGACTTTACCTCCTTGACAGGGATGTAAATAGTAAGGAGGCCATCTCTGTAAGTTACCTCGGTCTTTGAGGTATCATAAACCTCTGGGATCTTGTAGGTCTTCTTGAATGATGTGGCCTTAATCCTTCTCTTAAGATATTTACGTTCGTCAGTCTCAACCTTAGGATCAGCCTCAATAGTAAGTACTGTACCGTCTACAGATACATTGAGCCACTCCTTCTTATAGCCAGTCAATGCCATCTCGTAGTAGATGGACTTATCATCCTGACTAATAGCAATGTTGATTGGGGGGAAGTTATCCTCAAAGCTAAACTTAGGACTCTTAAAGATCTGATCAAAATCTGAAAAAGCCATCTTGAAAAAGTCGTCATCCCAAATTGTGTTACAAAGGAGAGATCTACTTGGGGATGTCAAAGTAGTCATTGCCTTATTCTGAGTCATATCACGTCCTGTGATCATATAATACTCCTTCGGAGCTTCATGCTCCTGTCTCAATTATAAGCCAACTGCCTGTTGGTTACTTCAATTCAAATTAGTGTAGGACTTGTAAGGTCTCACACCTTATGTATATAATATAACCCTTAAATCCCTGAATCTTCAATAATTAGAGGCTTGAATTTGCGGCGCAAACTAACTTATTATATAATCAAGAGGAACGAACTTAAATGCAAAGATTAGTTGAAGGCACTATTACAGGACAAATATTACAGCACATGAATCATACAGAGGACTTAATCTTAAATGGGTCCGAAGCTTGTGAATATGTATATGATACATTACAAAGTATGTATGATATGCTTAAAGGCAATACTACTCGGGTAAGAGTATCAGTTAAGCTTGATGGTGCTCCTGCAGTTATTGCGTGCAGTGATTATAAGGGCCAGATGTTTGTAGCTACTAAGTATGCCTTCAATGCGAGGACAGGAGAATTAAGGGCGGATAAGGTAGCTCATAATGAAGAAGAGCTAAACAATGTGACCTCCAATCCTGAAGTTAAGCATAAGTTAAGTCTACTGCTCAAAGCTTTGCCCTTAATAAATATACCTAAAGATGAGATATGGGGCGGTGATTACCTATTTGAGAATAGTGACTTAGAGAGAGATATTATAGACGATACTCCTTGTATATTGTTCCACCCTAATACTATTGTATATGCTGTACCTGAATCAGACCCCCTAGCTACCAGGATTAAGAGAAGTAAGTTTGGGGTTGCCTGGCATACTTGTTATAAAGGTGATGACTTGCAGCACCTTAAAGTAGGCTTCGATGTCAACATATCTAAGATTCAAGAAGTACCTACAATATTCCAGATAGATGCCACCATGCCATCTATAGCAGGAGTAGTAACACTCACAAGAGAGGAATCTATTGAAGCTGAGGAATTATTAGATAATATAAGGATTCACCTTGATACTCTTAAAAGTGAGGACTATTACAATAATATTGTAGAGGACTCTCAATATGTTACCTACTTAAACACTTATAGAAATGCTCTAATTAGACAAGATAAGCAGATGCCAACGGCTGTAGGGTTCTTTGAGTGGTTAAGTGATAAGTACGATACTATTATTGCTTCTAAGACAACCGCTAAATCTAAAGAGAGTTGGACAATTAAGAAGGACCTCGTCTTAAATAAGGTAGAAGAAGAGAACTTAAACTACTTATATAGCACACAGAATCTAATCAGAATCTTAAAAGAGATGTTCATAGATAAACTGAACAACCTCACTAACTTAAAAACCTACTTAAAATACACAGATAATCACTACCAGAAGGCTAATGCTGAGGGTTATGCTATATCAGATATTAATGGTAATGTGCAGAAATTTGTGAGCAGACTAGAGTTCTCTAAGGCTAACTTCTCGAAGGATATAGCGAAGGGGTGGACATCTGAAAGAAGAGAATTGGAGTCTAAGATTGTAAAGTATAGTAAGTTAAGGGAGGCAGACGAGGCCGTGGTAAATAAGATTGATGATCTTGTACAGTCCCTTAATAATGTCATAGGCACAGATAATAAGAAGAGTAGGCAGCCTGCTACTATAACCCCTAGAACAACTAAAGTAACATATACTCTACAGCCCAAACAAGGCGATAGTGAAATAAGAGATATTAAGCAAGATAAAGCCTCAGATTATCTAAATACAATTGGTAAAGATAATCGTAGCTTCTACTTAGGCACTACCCCTATTATAGACTTTGTTGAGGATGACTTGGTCGTTAGATTACAGTTTAAGCCGAGAGGTGCTGGTGCTCAAGATACTGAAGGTGACGAAGTATACTGGGCTTATTGTATGGCAGCTATACAGAATAATAGAGAAGAACTCTTACCTCAAACACCTGAAGATGTAGAAGACTTTGACTTAACACAACTTGGCTTGGTGCCTACACGTAAGGCTAAGCCATCTAACTTCAAAGGTTATACTGAAGGATCCAGGATGTTATGTAATATGTACTTGAAACCGTCTACACCTTATATCTTCTTCAGGGAGAATACTGTTATAGACAATATAGGTGATGGTAATTACAGATCTCTACATACTCTTATAAATAAGGCAGCACGGATTGTTGCTGGTAGAGGATCTAAAGATACTTGGAACCCATCTGACATTATAGCTTGTGCAGTGCCAACTTATGACTTGTTTGTGAGGGAGTGGGAGGAAGAGATAGCTAATATTGAAGCTAAGCCTGCCTCTAATAGAAACTTCGATACACTTAACGATATACTCAAGAGATACTTAGCATCCAAAGAGGTAGTTGGGATATCCCTTAAAGATATAGGCGATGGCCCAATACGCGTAGAGGAAGTCAATGTTAACAATAATGATGCTCCTAAGTTAGATTATGATATCACCTTAGATAGTGTGGTATGCGCACCTCTAAATGTAAGAAGCGAAGCTAATAAATTCTATGGTAAAGTCATGTCAACGGGACTAGCTCTAAGATTAACTTGTGACGGTGTAGGCGTTGTGTTGCAATATAGACTCTTCGGAGGTCCAGGAATGCAGGCTGAGGCTTATGAAGTAGGAGGTGCTGCTAAACTTGGTAAATGCTCTATAAATGTTATAAAAGACTTATATAGAAAGTTTGGGGTAAGAACAGAAGTACTAACTGCTAAGGACTCTGAGAGTATAATGGAAGCTCCTGAAACACTAAGCTCTAAAATACAGAGTATAGTAAACTCCGGACTCCCTATAACTATGCCTGGTGATCCCCTAAGTATTGAAACGTTTGAGAAGTTTGCTAAAACGACACAACCTGAATCTGAAGAAGATTATCGAACCTACGTAATGTGGCCTAGAATTATAGACTTCCTGTATCTACTAAGTATAGTATATAATGATCCTGATAAGTTGAGTTATGTATTGCAGACTCTCTATAAAGGAGCTAAAAAAGAGTTTGAATATTGTGCACCATTCATTAAACTCTGGTAAAAAAAGGGAAATTTATGAGAAAAGCTACCCAGAAAGAAATAGAAAGGTTTGTGACTTATAGAGCTAATCACGTAGCGCTTGTACAAAGAATAGGTAAACTTGTATTCGATATAGACTTATCAGATCATGATCATGATAAGATTGAATGTAGTGGGGAAGACCTGAACTTATGGTCTCTTAGAAACCTTATGCAAGATGATGAATATCACCCTAACAAAGGCGATAGAAGAATCTTAAATAGAATAAGCGCTATACATAAAAAGACGCAGCCACACCATCCAGAATATTGGGATGATAATGTAACAGTAGAAGATATTATAGAAGATGATAAACAAATTGTAGCTACTAAGATGTCTAAGAAAGCCTTACTAGCTATGATATGTGATTGGGCTTCAGTAGCTATTAAACTTAATCAACCTCTGTTTAAGTTCTACAATAGTGTCGTAGAGTCTGAGAATCCTAAATATGTGTTCACTGATAATCAGAAGAAGTTTATAGTAGAAGGCATATTACAAATAGAGAAGAATATAGATAAGGATAAGTTATACTGGTTGGGTAAGAAGTATACTGCTAAGCAGGTAGATCCTCTAGGAGTTGTAAGTCTAACTGAAAGGGTATCTAAAAAACTAAAGGTTCTGGAAGAGTCAATCTTAGATGTACCACAAAAAGAATACTGTAAAGAGCTCTTAACGTCTGATGATAAGATGAAGCCTGAGGTTAGGGATCAAATCTTAAATACTGTTAAAAACTGGCAAAGTCAAATCAACTTCGACTTCGAGGTGAAGAAGGTATACGCTAAGGGATCACTACTGAGTAAAAGATATAATGATACTTCAGACTTAGATGTATCTATATATACAAATATGTCTAAAGAGCAACTAGATAGCGTGTATGATATTATACCTAAAGGTCAAAATATTGAAGGTACAGAACATTCACTTGACTTCTTTGTCTTAATAGAAGGAGAAGATACTCCGGAAAAGAACTTAGACAATATCTATGATGTCTTGAACGATAAGTGGGTTAAGAGAACCAGTGAATATGAGAATGAAATACCCCTTGACTATGTAGTACAAGTTAGTAACTTCTTCATAAATGGCGCCAGAATTGCATTAAGTAACTATGAGAATGATAAAATCCTCTACGAATACTATAATGACCTAGACTCCCAGAACTATGAAATAAGTGAAGAAGAATTAAATAGTACAAGAGAACTTAAAAAGAAGGACCTTATGGCAGATCTAGATGCTCTTAAAATAGCTTTGCATATGATAAGCTCCTTCAGGCAGGAAGTATATGAAGAAGAGAATCCGCAAGCCTTCAATATATCTATTGAAACTGCCTCAGATAATCCTCATGTATCTATAAACGAGCAGCTTGCTAAAACACTCGAGAAGTTCGGTATAAGACAGGCTCTTAGAGATGCTGTAGATGCTTGTGAAGCTCTAATAAATGAAGGTGAAAATGCCCTCAAGGAAGAAGTAGCTAGCAGTGCGTTTGCTGGAATGGTACCGGAAAATAATCTTAGAATGATTAAGTTGAATATGACTGCTGTTAAGGATCTTGAAAAAGAAAAAGGTGAGAATCTTAAGGAATCTAAGAACTTAACAGCTGCTATGTGCTTCGGAAGATATAATCCCCCTACTATAGGTCACTTAAAACTATGGCAGGTACTTGGACATGTAGATGCAGATACAAGACTCTTATATACATCACATACTAGAGACAATAAGAAAAATCCTCTAGACTATAGTACTAAGGCAGCCTTAATTGAAGCTTGTATTGAAGAGCATAATATAAATGTGGCATTTGTTGATACGGAAGCTCGCACGTTTATAGACGTGGTCGTGGATGTATATAACAAAGGTTATAATAACTTAATTATTGTAGCGGGCAGTGATAGATTGGAAGAACTGGTTGACTTGGCTAAGAAATACAACGATGTACCCAATAGAGCTGGAGAAGCTTATCACTTCGATAATATTGAGGGTAGAAGTGCAGGTCAAAGAGATCCTAATTCTGAAAATGTTGAGGGTATCTCCGGTACTAAAATGAGACAGTTCGTTAAGGATAATGACTTTGAGGCCTTCTCTAAATATTGTCCTGTTACTGATAAAAATATTGTAGAAGATGTTTGGAAGGAATTAAGAGCAATCTTAGCTTAAATGTGAAAGAGGAGAGTCTGAACGCTCTCCTCTAGTCTTCAACTTGTTCAGCTATACGGTTCTTGAGTTCCAGGAAGAGTAAGTTGAATGCCTCCTCCTCCTTACTGTCTAAGTATAACTCTTTGAATGTCTTAAGTGTGTTGCGTGCCCTTGGTTTACGAAGTTGTAATACCATCCAGGGTAAGAATCGTACAAAGGTCTTATAGGGTAACATATTATAAGCATCGTCTACAAGAGTACTTATCTCTGAATAGAATATACTGTAATCCTCTGTGACTTGATCCCAGGGATCGTCTCCCTCTAGCGTCTTACCAAATGCACTCTGCCAAGGTAAACAGGCATTAGAACTTACTAAGTCTAGAAACTCCTTACCATCGTTCTCCCCACTAAACGTTGTGTTGAGAGAGAATACCATGTCCTCAGATGCTTGCCCATACATAGCCTCTAATAATTTCCAGTATAAAGCTCCTGCAAATGAAGTTAAGACCTTCCAGCCTGGCTTAGTGTATTGCTTCATCAGTAGTAAGGCTGCGTCTGTGCAAATCTCGTCAACGCGTTCAGGCTGTAAGAAGATACCCTTACGCTTAATCTCCTTAAGCGCCAAAGACCTTGCATATGTCCTTAGTAATAAGAAGTAATCATCTCTGACTTGTTTAGAGCAATCCTCTTTGAGATACTCCTCTTGTAGTCTCTTGCACTCTACCTCAGTCTTAGGAGGTAGAGTATTATACTTGGCTCGCTTGATCTTAGAAGGCATCTGCTAGTCCTCTAACTTAGATACTAATGCTAGACAAGACGGCGCTTCTAGTAATACACCTGGGCCATCCTCGTCATAAGATACCTTAAGAGTTGCTTCAGGGTCATTGAGTAAGAGCTTAGTTATGATCTTCCTAAGAGTCTCTGAATCAACTGTAAAGATGCCATCCTCTGTACCCTCAACACCATCTAACTCCTTGGTAATCTCAGCTGTTGGATGATGATAATGTAACAAGACCTCCTTGCCCTTCTCGGCCTTAAAGGTAATTGGCTTCCACATACTACCCTCATAAAAGCCCGTAAAGAAGTCTAGGCCCAACTTAAGTGATGCTAACTTAGTGCTGAAGTAGCCATTGCCCTGAGGTAGAATTGCTTGAAACTCTTCATCAGAAGGTAATGCGATCTTCCTGTCACTTGATACCATGTAGATTGCTGAGTTGAAATCTTCCCAATAGAAAGTACCAAAATCTGAGTTAAATAAGAACTCATTGGATGTTGGAGTTAAGTAGTTAAGAAGCTTGATTGTGGTGGAGTGAATATAAATGTAATCACTATCAGTAAATAACTCCGAAGGTAGAGAATCCTTAAGAGAGATTTTGAGTACCGCTGATCTGTCTGAGTATATAACATCTTGTTGCCCTAAGCCTACGGAATTAGCTTGAGATGTTGAAGATGTAAATAAACTATCTGCAAAGTTCAGAGCATCTACGACCTCTGGAGTAAATGTAAGTCTATGCTGATTAGAAATCTCCTCTCTCTTAGATGTTAAGAAGTTGTCTAATACAATAGCTTCTGAGCTGTCTTCTTTGAAGTATAGTACCCCTAAATTAATAACATCAGAAGAATCTGGTGAGGTAATCTTGAGAAGGTTAGGAGTGAACTCTAAGACAATAGAAGAGCTGCCTTCAAACTTCTGAAGAGCAATCTGCCACTTATTAAAATCTACTGAAAAGTAAATAGGCTTGTCTAAAGTTGTAGTGGCTGCAGGAATAGTTGTCTGAAAAACCCCATACTGACCTCTTAGCATAAGTCTGAAGAACTCAGGAGTAGCTTTGAAATACGCTCTGGTGAAGAAGGCACTTAAGAAGTTAAGTAGCTTAGTCTCTGTTTTGAAAATATTTAAATTATCTCTTGTTAATGTAATATTCATTGTTATTATGTTAATCCTTATGTATATAATATAAGATTATGTCCTGAAAAAACCCTTACAAAATTAAAAAAAGTTGAAAAAATACTTGACCAAATAGTGAGTCTTGTAATATAATTATTATGTTGATTAGGAGGATAGTAAAAAATTATGAGAGTAACAACTGAAGATCTTAAAAAAATGAAGGAACTAGATATTATTAAGCTTATTAAAAATCCTAATACAGACTCAATGTCTTACAATAGAGCTTGTGAATACTTACTTAAAAAGTATGATAAGATGTTCCACAGACATTGGTGGACATTGCAAAGACAACTTGGTAACTCTTATATTGTTAATGATCTAAAAGATGAATACTACTCTTGTGCTTATGAAGCATTCTTCCAGGTTATTAGAAAAGTGGATGCTGCTAGAATCTATGATGAAAACTTCAAGATTATGCAGCTCTTGTCTTGGTACTTAAGTAACGTTAGATCTAGACTCATTAAGGAGGCCCTTAAGAGATCTAAAACCAAACCTATTAACTATGTTAATAGCACAGAGGATCCTAATAATCAAACTATTGATTCAGACGTGGAATCTGCATATTGGAATTATGAAGGTGGTTATATGACAGAGCCCTCTTACCAGGCTGAGGTATCTGACAGAGAAGAAACTTGTAACCAAATCCTAATGGAGTGCTTCGGTAGATGGAGTGATCTTGAAAAACATATCTTTGCATTATTAAGAGCAGGTAAAAATAAAACAGAAATAGCTGAGGCTCTCAATATTAAACCTTCAAGAGTATATGTTAAAATATGCAAAATGAAGAAGGAGTTAAAGGAAGCCTTAGGAGTAGAAGAGACCACTAATTAAGCATATGGAAAAGAATGACTTCACTCAGCGAACAGCTCTGATAAACGATATACAAAAGCAGATAGGAAAGGAAAAAATAGAAATTGAAAGACAAAGAGATATGGCTACATCTTTGGTTAATGATGTGATTAACTTGACATCTAAAAGGGATGTCCTGTACTCTAAATATCTAAACTTCATCAATGAATTATCCTTTGATGTACCTACTGTATCATCTGATCTGTTCCCTGGTATTAAACCTACTCTAAATAATGTAGACTTAAACGACTTGCAGAAAAAAGCTGATACTATGAAACAGTATGCTCAGGATATTGGCTCCCTTAATCATAGATACGACTTTGCGAAGTCCTCTTGTGTTAAGACCCTTAAATCCCTATTGTCTACTGTGCTTAATGTAATAAGTCAAGAAGATCAGATACAGGATCTTAGTACAACTTTGTTGTATGACTTAGACAGTCCTTATGATATTGGTCAATTAGCTAAAAATAGTTAAAGTAAGAAGCTACCCGGAAAGGTAGCTTATATTATTGTGTGCCTGAATTGCTCCAAATAATGGGCACCATAGGTATCCGCAATGTATTGTAAGTATTGACTATAATCTGTCACTATTATGACCTTATTATATAACATGCAATTATACTTATCTTGCCACGATAACTTAGTATAAGGATCTAGGGGTTTACCTTCGTCATTAAAGAACATAGGGCCCTTAATCTCTACTAACTCACCCTCTACTCTGAAATCAGGATAATAGTAATGTATCTTGCCTAAACCATCTACGTACTCTAACTTCTCAGTATGATAAGTGAAGTCTATATTGTGATCCTTAAGCCAGATGTAATATGCCAACTCGGGCTTAGAATCAAACTTAATACCCCTATAGTAGTATCGCTGTGACTTCTTGACTTGAAACTCTCGGACTTGGGAAGGATTACTTACACCATATCTCTTAAGCATAGTTCGATGAGTCTTATCTATCATCTCCTTGCCCTTAAGAGCTCTTATATCCCTGTTGATCTTCTTAACCTTCTCAGTTTGGAATGGTATCTTAGCCCCATAGTTCTTAAGACAAGTCTTCTCCTTCTTCTCTTGTACCCACTTAAGCTGAGAAGGATTGTTCACACCATACTTCTCTAAACACTTACGTCTCTTAAACTCATTCTGACACTCAACACTACAACAAGTATCTCTGTAATATCTACCACCATTAGTCTCGAACTTACAATTACTACCGCATATTGGGCATCTGGGAGGCTCGCTTAAATTACTAGCAACACAATATAGGAACTCCTGAATAGTTGGGAAGGTATTCGAGTACTCCTTAAGATCAGGGTACTTCTTAAATGTGTCCTCTAATAATGTACCCCAGATATGTGGTCTTAATACAACTTTATATGGATTGCTTGCTTTTGGGTGGTGTGTGAATACTCTACCATCTACTAGGATATCCATAATCTCTTTAAGAGTTCTTTGCATCTCTATCCTTTAAATATTGAGCTATCTTGTCTTTTAAAGGATCCTCTTCTCCTTTATTCTCCCAATATACTCTTCTCTCTACAAAATATCTGTCTTCTAATTCATTAGATAACTCTACATTAAATGGATCAGGATCTTCATACTTGCAAGTCTTCCACTCTACCCCGAAGTTCTTAGGGTCTCTTCCTCCTTTGTAATAGTCACCCTTATTTAAATCAGAGACTTCGCAATCTATAACTAATGGCACCCAGTTGTTCTGCAATTCAGGAATAATTCTCTCGAATAAATGCTTAGCATGTGAGAGGACAGGTTTGATCTCGTCCTTCGCAATAAAATAGTCTACGCTATCATGAATCTCTCCCCACGTCCACGATTTATAACCCTTCTCTCTCATCCACGTTTGCATCTCATATTGTGCTCGACCTCTTATACAAGCTTCCATGTTCTGAGCTGCATGATTTGCACTAATGTTCTCTAAGTTCCTGAGCATGCCGGAGCTAACCTGATTGTCGTATTCTCCTCTCAAAAAGAGTTCTATTAAGTTACGTACTTTGCCAAATTCGGTCCTTACATAACCATTATTAGCTGCTACTTCCTTCTCCCTAACTATCCTGCCCCACAGACCTGGATAACCTTTAAAAAAGTTCTCCCTCAAAGACATACAAACTGCTATATTTTTGAGTTTGGCTTCACACTCTCCTTTATAAGACTTTCTGGCTTGCTCTAAAAATCTCTCCGCATGATTGGTCTCTATGTACTCATCGCATTGATCTTCATCCCAGAATGATTCAAGTGCGTTATCTGATAGAATCTTTGCTGAACCCCCAAAGATTAGCAAAAAATTTTCAGACTTCGCTAGCTGACGCATCTCTGAATAAGGCTGAATAGTCTTTTGTTTTCTAAACTCTTCTTCTGTTATCTCTCTATATTCTGTTGTCTTTGTAATCTTGCAGCTCATGTATATAATATAAAAAATATTAATGAGAATCTACCTCTGTGAACAACCTTTAGCTAAAGCAGAAGAGTTTCTTGCTCAAATCTTTTTAAAAATAGCCACCTTTTGGATGGCTATTAATTTTTAATTTTGAAAATAAAGGATTTTTCACCGTCTTGAGAATTATCTTACGAAGTCCTCAATCTTTTTCCAAATAATACCGTAGTTAGAGTCGCCATCTGGTTCGGAGTTTATTACAATATTATATGCTTCTTTTGCGGCTTCTTCTGGTGTTGGGTAGTCCTCTTTATCTAATTCAAGGCCTTCAGTAATATCATCTTCAAGATACCAATAATCGTCTCCATCATCAACTTGAGATTTTAATTCTTTAATCCAGCTAGCAATGGCTTTTTCAGGTGATTTTACTTTAGAGAAAAAGCAGTCTTCATCGTTCCACCAAAACATTACGTAAGTTCCAATAGGAGCTGTTATTCGAGCTCTGCATTCATATCCAGATATGTCTGACCTTTCTGTAGAAAATATAGGATCTTCATAATCCTCGTGATCAAACCCAGCATAGACTGTCATCTTAGATGAACTGGCTTCTCTAAGAGATTCTCTACTTCTTAGCAGATTGTGTTCTTTCCATCTTTTCATACACTATTATTTCCTTTTATAAAGAATTTCTTTTGATTAATTAGTATTGTTTTTTTTTTGATTGATCCCCGAAAATTAGCTATATTTCTCTATATGACCATTTAGAAAAAGATTCTTCAAAATTCTTAGGATAATCTTCATAATCCTCTTTTAAAAAGGTTTTAACTTCAGATAATTCTTCACTCATAATTAATTCTTTCCACTACTAAGACCTTAACAATAGAGAGTAGGACCACCCATAAGGATCTGTTGGATAATGTGTTCCCTTAGGATTAGCATTAGGAATAACTTCTGGTTGAGGATAGCTTTTTACTGCTTCAATTTGCTTTATTCCTGCGTAGTTTGAATTTATCATTAAGATAATTTCTTCCAATTGAGAAAAAGTCAACTTAGATAAATCTTCATCTTTTCCAATAATAATCTTTATTACTTTAAGCGCTTCTGTGGGCGTCATTTTGATTCTCCTTGTACTGGGTTTTTATGAACTTCAGTCTTAGCTGAAGGTGGTTCACTCAAAATAATTCTCGGAGTTCCTGGAGAAGCTCCGTAGAATCATCTATTGAATGTATAGCTTCTAGAATATCTTGTCTTAATCCTCTATAATTTTTCTTATCGAACATATCTTTGCTGACATTAAAAAGAATATTTGAGGCTTCAGTCATGTGGGAAATTGCTACATTGAGTTGTTCCTTATAATTCATAAAAATTTTCTCCTCTTATAATTATATTATAATATAAGGGAAAAATTATGTCAATAGATCTTCCGAAAAAGAATTTCCTCAGCACTTTAAAAAGATTTGAGCGAGAAATCCTTCTGCTTCAGCTAAGGGATGAATCGCTCTGAATAGCCCCTCCCCTAATATAAAGGTTACTTAAATATTTTTATAACCTTTTGAGGAAGTTCCACTAAATACATAGATGACAAAAGATCAAAAGAAATTAGGCTTAGATAGTAATTGCAATGCAGTTTTCTCTTTAAATTATCACATAATTATCTGTGTTAAATATCGAAAAAAAGCTTTTGAGAGTGAAGAGATCTCTGAAAGGTGCAAAGACCTAATAAGAGAATCCTCAAAGGAAATGAAAGTGGATATTTTAGGCATAGATTGTGGAAGCGATCACATCCATATCTTGTGTAGAACAAAACCCACTCTCGATATTCCTAAATATATGAATCTTATTAAGGGATACTCTTCAAGAGTTCTTAGAAAAGAGTTTCCTGAATTAAAGAAGATTCTCTGGGGTGATGCGTTTTGGTCTCCTAGTTACTATATTGCAAGCGCAGGTAATGTAAGCTTAGATACTTTAAAGAAATACGTTGAGTCCCAAAGAGAAAAAGAGGAAATAGAAGAGTGAGTTTTTACACCTACAAGTTTAGAGCATATCCTACTCCCGAACAAGCTCAGAAAATTAATCAGACAATAGGTTGTGCTAGAAAAGTGTATAATCTCTTGCTTGATGACTGTCAGAAGCAGTATAAGGAGAGTGGAAAATTTTCTGTAATGAATGTAGGTGAATTAAAGAAAAAAGAAGATCTACAATATCTCAAAGAAGTAGATTCATTAGCGCTATGTAATTCCTATATGCATCTTAAAACAGCTTATACTTCTTTTTTCAGAAATATTAAAAAAGGAAAAGTTACTCCTCCTAAATTTAAAACTAAAAGAGATTCAAAACAATCTTATTGTACTAATAATATTAACAATTCAATTAGAATTGAACATGAAGGCCTAAGACTCCCAAAACTCGGGCCCGTAAAATGTAAATTTCACAGATTTGTAGAAGGAACTATAAAATCTGTAACAGTTAAAAGAACAAAAACAGGAAAATATTTCGTCTCTATTCTAGCGGATAGAGAAGATAAAATAATAGAAAGAGAATGTGATACCAACTATGAAAATAGCGTTCTCGGAATAGATATGAGTATTCCGAATTTTGCAGTATACAGTGATAATACGAAACCCAAGATTATGCATTATCTAAGAAATTCGGAAGAAAAGCTAGCTCGGGCGCAGAAAGATCTTAATAGGAAGCAAAAAGACTCTAAAAACTGGGAAAAGCAAAGATTAAAAGTAGCTCGAATCTACGAAAAAATAGCTAATCAGAGAAAGAATTTCATTGAAACAGAATCAGCTAGAATTGCTAAAGAGTTCGAAGCAGTAGTAGTTGAAGACATAGATCTTAGAGCAATGTCTAAATGTTTACATTTTGGAAAATCTATCTCTGATAATGGATTTGGTTATTTCAGAGCCAGACTAGAATCTAAATTAAAAGCTCAACTCAAGGACTTTGTTAAAGCTGACAGATGGTATCCTTCTTCTAAGGCCTGCCATGTGTGTGGTCACGTGAATAAAGATCTTAAACTCTCTGATAGGGAGTGGGATTGTCCTTCATGTGGAACTCATCTTGACAGGGATTTTAACGCTACTATTAATTTAAAAAATTATTATATTCGTATGCAACGTACGAATCTTGTGGAGACAGGCACTGTGGATGACAAGCTTAACAGCCCTAAAAAGCATCCTGCCGATGAAGCAAGAAAAATTGTGAGCAGGGGGTAAAATCCTAAATCACAAGCCTTTTGCTTTAGCTAAAGGTAGTTGACAAAATAAGCTCACTTAAAATACTCATCACTTAGAGTGTCCTCTTCCGCTAATTCCTCTGCCAGGATAGATCCTCTGTTCTTAGTAAATATAACCTCTCCACCTAAGAAATCTACTGCTTTTCCATCTTGTTCTACATGAACATTTGTCACATTAAATTTTCTTCCTTTAGCTAAAGTAGCCCAACCTGTGGCTGAGTGAATATCTGCGTTTGGTCTTCTAAGTACCTCTCTAAGATAATCTTCTTGACGAGAATCGATAGATGCCAATCTCAACTGCAAACTACTATAATCTATAGTTACCATATAATACTCATCATTATTGGGAGTAATAATACACTTCTTAACTTTAGTAGCCCAGTCAGAATGAGAAGGTACCTGCTGCATATTAGGATTTGTGCATTTTGATCTTCCTGAATCTGCAAACATAGGTCTATAATTAGGGTGCATTCTCCACGAATTATCTTCAGGGTGATAGACTAAACACTTAGACCATCCTTTATCTCCCTCCTCGTCATTATCGCCTAAAAACTCTGCGATTACTGAATTAGAAGTTTTATCCCCAATAAAAGTATTTAAGAGGGTTTGTACAGATTTCATTTCCGTTATAATCTTAGCTTCTTTATGATCTTTTTTCCAACGAGTTAATTGAAAATCTCCTACTAGATAATCTCCTGCTTTTGATCTTCCTAAATCTTCCCAACCTTTACTCTCTAATAATTTACCTAATTTAGGATTAGAAGTCCATTCAAAATCTTCAGACACCCCAAAACTTTCAGCCAACTGTTTTCTCAGATCTTTTAGGTAATTATGCATCTCATCTCTTAAAGCGTCGATAGCATTCTTGTCTACGTAAACTCCTTTGTATTCTATTCTAGCGTACATATTCTCGGCAGGAATACGTCGTTCATAATAATAATCTACAATTCCCTTGGAAGATAATTCATTCGGATATTTTTTATCTAATTCCTTTGCACAATTCATTAGATTTGTATATATCCTTCTTGTTACTATAGCATCCATTACGGCATAGTCCCAAAGTATTTCTTCAGGAATATCATCAATATAACTAATGTTTTTACCCTTACCTAATTTAGCTTTGATGTTGTCTAAAGGTCTTTCATATCCACCATATTCACTGTATAGATAAGCTAAAGCTTTAAGAGAATTAGATCGAGTCTCGTCAATGCTGTGTCCCAATGCGATGATGTCTTCATCGATTTTCGCTTCAGGAATCCCCTCATCCCAGATATCTTTTGTATCTTCAACTCTCTCTATTATTTTTATCATTTAAAGACCTCCCATATATGCAATATATATAATATAATTTAATTTCTTTTCGTGATAAGGAGGTCGGGATGATTTATGTGAAAAGATTTCTCCAATTCTTTGAAATAGGAAATATCACTTAAGACTTTCACTTTATTGGCTTCCATACATTTTGTCTTTTCTTTTAATTGCTCTTCTGCTTTTAGTAATTTTTCTTGAGATAACCCGGAAGTGAACAAAACCCTTAGGTTACCCTCTTCATCTAATAAAGCAGGATTTTTTATTTCAATTAGCTCCCCTGTATCAAGCCTTTTAAAGTCACAAAAGTAAGTATGCGAATCCTCTTTCACTTTATAATTGAGCTTAACTTGTTCTTCAAAAGGAATATTATTATCTTTTAAATAATAAAAATAGTAAATTTCCCATTTACTGTCAAATTTTTTACCTTCAACAGTCCAACAATAGGATCTTTTTCTACTATAATCGTCAGTTTTTGAATACCAATCCACCCCATATTTCTCAGTGCATGTTGTCTTTATTTTCTCTAATACCTCTGGTGCTTTACCGTAAGTTACGCCATAGTGGTTAAAAAAAGAATCTTTCTTTTTTTGTTTTATTTCTTCAAGCTGAGAAATATTATCCACTCCATATTTTTCTTTTGTGGTTGCTTTTCTTTTTTTCTGAATATTAATTAAAAAATTAGGATCTTCTTCAAGATGCTCGGCTCTTCTTTTTCTAATTTTCTCTCCATAATTTATATTCTTAAGAGTCTCATTTCTTTTTGAGTAAATTTTTTCATTTAATTTTTTATAAGCTTCGGAATCTTTTGGATAATTTTTATTGAAAGTATCTCTTCCTTTCTTTTTGATTTCTTCAAGTTGTTTTGCATGAGCAACGCCATATCTTTTTAAACAAGTTTCTTCGTTTTTTCTTGGGTTATTATAGTTTGCATCGCCATATTTTTTGAGCTTCGTTTGTTTGCATTTTGCAACAATCCTCCTAACAACTTCAGGATTTTTTGCAGCACAGTATTTACTTCTATCTTTTTTTAGATTAAAAGTTTTCATTACATATCTAATCCCCCCGTAGTTTATTGAGAATTTTTCTCCAAATTGCTCCGCTGTCATAAAAGAATTTAAATATTCTTCTTCCAAAGCCTCTTTTATTTTTAAACAAAGATTTTCATCTTTTTTAAGATTACTTAATGTGATTGATTTTTCCATATATAATTAATATATATTAACACATTAGAGCAAATCCAAAATTTGACCCACTTATATTTTATAGGGGACTAACTGGTTCCAATTTTTTATAGTGTCAGTATCTTCTAATTTCCAAGCCTCTTTTGATATAGACATACCTGATGCTTCAATCTTTTCATTTTCTACTTCTACAAGAGTATGATTCGGTATTTTATATCGCACACCTTCAGAATCTTCTAGTATTATATGGCCTTCTGCGCCCTTTTGCTTTAATGTGGGCCTCCAAAGATATTTAACGTCGAATTTTCCATTAGCAAGGACCTGCCTACTATTTTTTAAGATTTCCCTTAATTTTAATTTATTATCATTTTCTTCTACAATCTTCCAAGGAATATAGAATCCCTCAGTACCATTATAACTTAATGTAATACAACCAATTCGATCTTTGAGGAAACTGAGACCCGAGGTTTCCAAGTCCCACGCAAGGAGTTCTCCTCTCTTATCCTTGTTAGGTTCATAAAACTCTTTAATAAATTGTTCGCTTGTTTCTATTTTATGTTTTATTAATTTAGGATAACGAGGAATAGGCTTAGCCCCATTTTGAACTAAGCTACTAATCTTTATTTGTGCTAACTTTGTTTTATAGGAATCCACAGGATCTTTAAATCCTCTGGCAAAGATATCCCTGAAGCTATCTATGGGATAAATCCAGTGTCCTTTTTCTGTCGTCAAATCTTCCGAAAACCAAAAACTTGACTTACCAAAAAATAATTGCTGGGTGTAAGCGGGGTAGATATCATCTTCAAGTATTAAAGAGTATAAAGCAGCTCCTACTGTAATAATAGGGGAGTACTTTGGTATGTAATCGTAAAACTTAGATCTGTTATTCTTATAAAACTTAATCTTACCTTCTGCTTTAACTACCTTATCGTCGACTTTACAATTAATAGCAGATATTATTTTATATTTTCTTAAACCCAACCTAATCAAGAAAGTTTCTATGGCTTTTAAGGCAAAGTCTTCGTACATTTCATCTGTTAAAATAACAGGGACAAAATCATACTTAGTTGGAACGTCACTCTTATCCACTAATAATGGATTGTCATAAAGTTTTAAATCTAAGATCTGTTTCTTTGAAGATACTTTTATATTACCAAAACTAAAACCACTCATTAAAAATAGGCTCCTCTTATATATAATATAATGTAGAGCCTTATGTTTTTCAAGCTGTAGGATTCGTTTTTTTGATTTGTCTTACAGGTATTTTTTTAATTTGATCTTCTGATTTTTTCTCTGACTTTTTAGTTTCTTTCTTTACAGTTACTGTCCTAGATGTTTTGCATTTTTTCTTCTTACGTTTTTTAGTGCTTGTTTTTTTCTTAGTATTTTCAATTCTAGGAATTTGAGAACCATCAAATGCGATTTTACAGAAGAAGTAGCCCTCCACATATACTTTTGGATAAGGCCATTGCTTAGGTGTTATGTTTTTTAAATCTTCCTCTGTTTCCTTTAAAGACATAATCTCTTCTGCTATACTTGCTGCAGCAGATTTAATCTCAGAATAAGAGAAGACTTCTCTAATGAATATTCTATTGTGAAATTTACAACTTACTTTTGATTTCATAGCTATGATACTTATCTTTATATATAATATAAACTTATGAATAGAAAATTTCAGTGGCTGGTAGGAAGAACTTACAAAGGTATTTTTAAAGAAGGTAGGTAAAGAGAACAAAAAGAACAACCCAAAGCGTAGTCCATATCTTCTCTATCTAGAATGATCTCTATGATCTTATAAACTACTTTTAATTTAAAGATTTAATTATTAATTTAACTACTTTTAATTACTAGTTTCTTTAATTTAATCTTAATTACTATTAATTCATTTATTTAATTTACTCAACTTAGATTCTTCTATTGGTTTGAAGCAATATCAGCCTATCTAAATATATAATTCATATAAGATATAAGATAGATTATATCTTTAAGTTGACTGAAGTAATATATTTAATGATCTTAAATTAATCGACAGTCGGTGCCTTGGTAAGGGTTCATAGTGTTCTAACTATGCTCTTACACTCGTACCTTCTTTACTTTTCAGCGTCTTTTTTAAGACTGTGCTTAGATTATGTAAAGGCCAGTAGCTGGCGAAGCTCACCCGCAAGGTAAATAAATACCTATTGCATTTGACGGATGGAGTTGTACGCGATTACAGGGTTTTTCATTTTAACAGAATAAAGCTGTTTTTCGACTTTGCCAAAGCCTCATCTTTATTCGCCCCCATTCCCTTGGCTGGATTGGTTAACCACGCACGGCCATTTTTGCGTTCAGCCTCTCAGATAAGTTCTCTCAACTTGAGTTCCCCGTTACAGCCTTCAGCAAGTACCTTTTGGCAGGTACAACCGCCTATTTAGCTATTTCTATTGTCCAGGCTTCAAACCCCTTCATCCTCAAATAGCATCAACCCCTCTTTTCATCGACTGGGATTTTTTTATAGTTTGTACTTAGTTTTAAGTCATTATTAAGTAAGGACCCTTTCTTATTACTCGAATCACATATATAATATAACAACGACTTAAAAACTTTTCTCAAATTGTTTCCAATTTTTTTAACGTTTTAATTAGTGGGTAATTTTAAAAATCAAAATTAATATAATCTGATATTTTTAAAGGATTTGTGAAACTTTTTCAAATTTTTTTCACAAACCACTTAACCTTTATTACGTGGTTTTACTGAATTTTCAAAATTGAAGCTTCCCCCACTAATTAATCAAGATGGATGCCTATGCCATCATGTGCGTTAGAGATTGGCTCCCTCTAACGCTTTTTTTAATTAAGGGTTATTATAATGCAAGAGACAAATTCATCTATATTAGGGATGTACTTTATTATTTTTCAGACTCAATTCAATGGATTTGTTAAGGTCTATGTAGATGGTGATGATAATTGTGATTTCTATTTTAGAGAGGATTTCTTAAACTTAGCTCTTAAGATTAACAATTACAAATTATATAATGAGTTATCTGAAGCTTTGACAGAGAGTAGCTTTTATTTGTGGGATATAGATAACAACGCCGTTAAGAGACTTCGAGCAACTCCTAATACTTTAGATTCAGCTGCAACACTTCTGACTCAGAAGGTTAATGAATTAAGGAGACCCAATGTCTTCAGCAAGTCTAATCCTGTAAGTTTTGATGGTAATACAATTTTCCAGATGAAGTGAAGATTCTCAGGCATTTCACTTATACTATATGTAAGTGAGATATAAATGATGAGAAGTGATTTAAATAGGAGAGACCTAACAATACAAGCAATATCTCTCCTCAACCTCAAGACCAAGATACATATAGGGTCTAGTACAAGAGAGATTGCTGTGTGCTGCCCAATGCATGGGGTAGATAAGACCCCGAGCTTCTTCATAGACCTAGACAAGGGATTATGTCATTGCTTCAGCTGCAATTGGTCAGGTAATATAGAGAAGTTATATAGAACCTTAACAGGACAAAGCTTATATAGAGCACTAGGATATAATAATGATTCATTCTCCTCATTTGCCAGAGCACCTCTTAAGTTCAACTTCTACACAAACTTAGAGAGGGTTGAGACGGCTCTTAAGAGTGTATATGTTAATTACGATTCTAAAGCCTTAGTAGATATAGAAGGTACACCTGCAGAAAGCTACATCCATAGTAGAGGCATATCTTTAGACAGGGCTCATTCTATGAAGATGAGGTATTGTGAGGAGACAAGGATTAATGGTACCTTATTTAAGCGAAGATTAATAATCCCGGTCTATGAGGACAATAAGTTATTAAGCTTTGAAGGTCGTAGAGTATATCCTGAGGATCCGGACCCTAAAGTATTATACCCAAAGAACTGCACAGTTAATACATTGTATGACATAGACAACTTAGACAAGGCTCAGCCTATATATGCCTGTGAAGGATTGATGGACTTGGCAGTATTAAGGGAATGTGAATACTTCAAGAACTCAACATCTATATTTGGTGCCAACCTAACCAAGAGACAGATAGAGCTGTTTAAGCAATTTCCGAAAGTTATATACATAAACGACTTAGACGAGGCAGGAGAGAGGACCTTAGAAGCTCTTAAAGCATCTGATATACCTAATGTATATAAGTTGGTATTGCCTAAAGAAGTTAATGGCATTAAGATCAAAGATATAGGGGACTTACCTAAAGCACATATATGTGTTGGCGACTTACTTAAACATAACTGGCTTAATTATGAGTTCCCTCTTCGAACTAATTAGGTTAGAGTAAAATATACAAGTAAATGATAAAGGAGAAATGAATTAAAATGTTCAATGAAAGTAAACTTATTGAGTTCTACTCAGCGCTGACAGAACAAGAAGAACAAGCAAATGACATTAAAAAGGACATTCAGGAACAGCTTAAATCTGAAGCATCTGAATTAGAACTTAGTCCTAAAACAATCAAAGCAGGATATGCTTTATTTAAGAAGTACAAAGACGGCAAGAACACACAGGTAGAGTTAAACGATTACTCTATGATTGAAGGTATTATTATGTCCTACTTCTCAAACAATAGTAATCAAGTTGAGTGAGCAATGATATTAAGTAATGTAGATTCAAACAAATACAGAGAGGACTTCAAAGCCAAATTTACAAATTTTGGGGACAAAGCTCCTATTATATTATCCTTCGCTACAGATGAGCTAGGAGTAACAATAGTACATGAGAATTCCGGTACTAAGTACTTCTACGACTGGGATTACTCTATACCTCTTAAAGCGTTTATACACAATATAAAGCAAGATTTAAGCAGGCATCACTATCCTAGAATATCTAGAATGGAAGTTAAGGTTACACCTACAAGCCCTGAGAAGGCTGCGCAGATGATAGAAGAAGGTTGTGATGTAAATGCGGTACCTGCTGAAGAGAGGCACGAAGAAGAAGTAATATATGTCATAGATAAGATCTTGGCATTAAGAGACGAGTTCATAATTGTCAATGAGAAGACAGGCGAACAATATTGTTATAAGATGAGAGGATCAGGCATCTACTTCTTAAAGAATTACAGAGAAGGTGTATACAAGAGTTTATTAGAAGCAGGAGAGGCGTTCTTCAAGAAGAGTACGCTAATCTGTGCATTAGATAAGGAGAGCTGACTTTAGGTCAGCTTATATTATATAATGAAGGTAATAAGAAGATCCTCACAGGACAAGCACTGGCAAGATATTAAGAAAGAGGTAGCTGCAAGAGATAGAGGGTGTAGATTGTGCAGGGTGTTAAGCACACAAGAGTTCCTACAACTCAGAAAGAATGCAGGAGTTCAGTTAGGAATATTAGATCCTGCGCATTACAAAGCGGTATCCCACAATCCTGAATTGTGCTACGACCCTAATAATATATGCATGCTTAACCACTACAGCCATACGATGCTAGATGATTGTAGAAATCCAATAACTGGAAGTTATATTAATATAGAAGAGGTAAACTCCTGGTGGATTAGAATCCTCAGGGGTAACAAGACTCAATATAACTACCTACTAGAGAGGCAAATAATAGATGAGTAATTACAGTGAGACTAAGTGCAATATGAATGAAGAGACAAAGAGAACAGTAACTCTAAACAATAAGGAAATCACCTTAGATGCGTTCAGAGAAGCAACATCTAATCTTAGACCTAATCAGAAGTTAGTAGAGACCCAAGAAGGTTGCTATTACATTGTAGAGAGAATGTGGGGTTAAGTTAAATCCCGCAATAATTAGGAGCCAGCCAATGCCAAGTAAGTATGATTGTCTAATAATCGATGTTGTAAATCTATGCTATAAACTCTTCAAGAAGAGGGAAGATACTGTTATACAGGCAGGATCCAAACTAATCTTCAAGAAGTCTATCTGCGCGTTCATTAGGACACTAGAGGAGTTAGTAGATAAGTATCTCCATTCAGATGGCAAGGTATACTTATTGTTTGATAACTACTTCTCCCGAGCCGATCTCAAGACCTCCTTCATGTTTGCAGATAGGAGAGAGTTAAGCAAGGCCTATAAGGAGACACGCAAGAAGGAGAATAAGGAGTTCTATAATAGTATTAACTTCTTGAAATACTTCTACTTAACAGGCCCCTCAAAGTACAGCACATTACAGATTACAGGCTTAGAGGCTGATGACCTAGTCAAACCCCTTCTAGCAACCAATCTGTGCAAAGGTAAGAGCTGCTTATTAGTTACATCAGACCTAGATTGGTGCAGATACTTAAGTAACAATCCTCAAATTGACTGGCTACCCAAATTAGGCGAGCAGCCTGAAACTTATGAAGATATATCCCATCAACTAGGATTCCCAGCTACGGAGTCTAATATTATTATATACAAGGCAGTATTAGGAGATAAGAGTGACAACATAGAGGGGCTGGTAACAAACAACGACAAGCACAAGCAAGATCTAATATCTCTACTGCCTCAAGTTAAGAGCCCTGAAGATCTTATATACCTAAGTAGACAATTAGGATCAGATTCCCCTATACTTAAGGCAATAGCCAATAATGAGAAGCAGTACAGTGTTAACATTCAGTTAGTGTCATCAATACCTTGCAAGAGTGAATACATTGAATCTAACCTAGTAGTAGGAGAGGACGCGAAGACACTTCACAAGACAGTACTGGAGGCATTAGGATTAGAAGGAGAGACTCCCAAGTTTGTATTTGGCAACGTTAAGAGGCCCCGCATATGATCTGTATCTTAGGAGACTTACATTTACGTAGTGACAAGAAGTACTTCATAGACACCTGCAATAAGTTCTTAGATTGGTTTAGAGACTGGGATTGGAATAAGGATAGCAATGAATTAATCTTAGCGGGGGACTTAGTAGAACAAGCAACGCCTGGAGGTATTACAATATCCTTCTTGGAGAGGTTAGTTAGTGAGTCTAAGTTTAAGAAGATACATATATGTGTTGGCAATCATGATGACAAGAAGATTAATGGTATACAACAGCTTGCTTACGAGTTCTTAAACTATAAGGATAATGTTATTATATACCGCACCCCTCGAGAAGTTACAATTGATGGTCATAGCACTCTAATATTACCTTATTATGTAGGAGTTAACGACTTAGGCCTAACAATGAAGGAGTACTACTCTAACATCCCTAATAACAAGAAGTTCAAGAACGATTACGACTTAGTGGTTGGACACTTCTCTGGATCAGATGCGTTGTTCTCCGAATTACCTGATTGTATAGCCAACTTAGATAGATTCAGCGGCAGGGTATGCTTAGGACATATACATACAAGGACAGCTAATCCTCAGAGATACTTAGGTTCAGTGTTTGCAGGCAGGAAGAGCGAGAATGATTATACTAGAGCTGCATGGGGTTTAGATGATAATGGTTGGCAAGAGTATCCTCTACCTCTGTTCAATGAGTTCTTAACAGTAACCTATCCTCAGGATCTACCTAAGTCGAAAGCGTTGGTACCTATATATACAATCTTAAATTGTGGTTCAGAAGATATAGCAAGGCAGAGGTATGGTAATATCTACATCAGGAGGTTAACCCTGGACTTAGTAGATAGCAGTGTTCAGAAGAACTCAGATCTAGACAGACAACTAGGCTCTATAAAGGAGTTCAATATACGGGAGCTGTTTGAAGAGTTCTTGAAGAGTAGAAGCGACATAAGCCCTGACTTAGCTAGCAAGTGTAGAGGCCTATTAAATACTTAAATAGTAGAAGCCTGGGGAGTAATCTTCAGGCCAAATTAGTCTAACCCCTCCCAGCCAAACCTAAAGGCCTTCACAGATTCAGAGTTTACAATCCAACTAATAATATTATGATAGAAACTACACCAGCCAGATTCAAGGCTTCGCAATATTATTGTCACAGGTCTTATGTACCGACATATTACTGGATCTATTTATTCCTGGAGCAGTGGCTAGCATCAGTAGTGTTCAGGAATGATACAAGTCGAGTGTTTATGGCCTCAGACAACTATGCATTCAGGAGAAGATTTGAGCTCACAGACATGAGCAAGAGTTATGATGATATAGGAGCCTCCTCATTGCAATTCCCCTTTGCCAACTATGCCCCTCAAAACTCAGGTTGGGAAGCAGATGATAGAATAGCAGCTAATACTGCTAAACAAGTATATCTAGGATTATATGTAGGTTCTACGAAGTTAAGAGCAGCTGCAGTCAAGCACACAATACCTGTACAATTCTACTTTGATAGAGAGGATGACGCGAGATTAGCCTATGATAGGTTGTTCTTCTACTCTTACAATGAACATTATTACTCAACAGATGTACCTTATGGCAATAATAGCTTATATGTAGATGGTAAGAGAGCACCGGGAAGCACCTTAGATCTCCCAATTACAATTACACTCAAGAATCTAGCCTTCAACCCAACGTTTCAGGAAGAGGACTGGCTACAGAAGAACAGAATCTTCATTATAAGAGTTAACTTTGAGTGCAGATCTTATATAATAGCGCCACCAGCACAGCCTGACTATACAGTTAACTTAGATTCAAGAGAGGCTGACAATTATGATGATGGTGAAGCTAGCTATTATCCTGTAGAAGATGTAATCTTCAACTTAGCTAACAAGGCCTGGGATATAGAGACCTATGATGGCGGAGTAGATAACTTTCCTGATAAGGGTAACAGCTCAACCTTATATGTAGACAGCACTATAGAGGATAAGGACTATTCTGGAGGAGGGTTAGAAGCCAAGGAGTTGTCAGCCTCTAGAAGGTATTACAGGTGGAACAGGTTCTCCAACAACTATGAGTTATATGATCCTTATAAGTGTGATGCAGATACAATAAGAGTTGCATCTAAGATCACACAGGATGTAATAGAGGTTGACAGACTATACTTCAAAGGCTTAGACTCAACTACAGGGGCTATTAAGTGGGAAGTTAACAATATTGACAAACTTAAGGAGATACAGATACATGTCGATAACCTTAAAGACACTATAATCTTAACGCCAGACAAGGATCAATATATACTGAAGGATCTTATACCTAATAGTAGTTACTATGCCTATGTAGACTTCATTGGGCTAGATGGTACAGTAACAAAGCTTAGAATAATATGTACGACTAAGGCAACTCATCAGGATACTAATACTAGTGCATTAGTAGGTATGACTTGGTGATAGCCCTCGAATTAAGGGAAACAGCGCGCACTAATTAAAACGTAAAATAATCTTAGATTAAAAAGACATTAGAGGAGAAGTTAAATAAATGGACTCATATCGTCTAATTATAAATAACAATGACTTAAGTACAAGTAGCATAGAGCAAACAACATCTGTATGTGGCTATACTGTTATTAAGGCTCCTAAAGGACCTAAAACACCTATTAGAATCCCAGCCAACAGCGCAGCTAAAATCAAAGATATCTTTGGAGAGGCTTCAACAGAATACCCAGAAATCTATGAAGCTACTACATTCAATACAAACTATGACCTATATATTTCTGCCCCCTATACATCCTGCAGTATGCCTTATGGTGTTATTACAAAAGATGGCGTGTTCTTAGCTCAGGGTAAGTTAGAATATAGTGATCTATTAGAGAAGGCTGTCAATGAGGATGATGTTGGGGGATTGACACTAACAAATCTTGGCGTTAAGGGTAATATCTCAATCCTTAAAGATCTGAGATATCCTAAAACAACATTAGGCCAGAAGCCTAATATCTCTACTCAGATCGGGTTTGACACTACATCTGAAGCTAAGGGAGGGGCCCAAGGTATCACTTATAATCTAGGCCTAACCTTGAAGCAGCTTATAGGGACAGATGATTCCAAAAGCTTCGGAAGCTCTGACAGCCTTCCAATTGTTATTAAGGGTATTGGAACGGAGGATGTTGAACTTCAGATTGTAAATGAAACGGTAGGAACAGGGGGTAACTCTGCAGTTTGGTCTATCAAAGACACCTCAAAGGACAAGTACCAAGTGGGGTATCTTGCTAAAGCCGGTGTTTTAGGGTCAGAGTTAAGTGCAGATGCATCTGATTCTAAGTTCAAAGAAGCTGAAACTGAAGTAGTAATTGTACTAACAGGCTCGAGCACAGCAGGAAGTGCTCTTGAAGAGAGCACAATTATAACATATGCTCAACCTGACAATCTTAAGAAGCTTAGTGCTTATATAAAGAGTGAAGTTGAGCAGAATGAAGTGTATGGCATCATTACATCTAAATATCCAACAAACTCTGCCCTACATATAACATTTGGAGCATTTGATGAGAACAGAGGCTTCAGCTCTAAAACACCTGCAGCTAGAAACACTTTAAAGATCACAGCTTATGAAGATGGAGCGTTCCACAATGTAAGTCACCCTGTAACGTTTACGGGATCATTAGATAGACAAGCTACAGATGCAAATGGCTCATATATTGGGTTCACATCAGCTAACTCATCTTATGCGGCTCAGGACTTAGTGTTTGTCTGCCCAATCAAAGCCTTTAAAGAGCCATCTGAATTAGGTAATGTAGACCTTACTCAGTATGCACCACTCACGCTTGAAGGTGGTGTTAAGAGTGTTAAAGATGGTACGGATAAGGACATATATACCAGCGGTTGGGAAGAAGCAAAGAACGAAGACTACTCAGTAGTTGATGTGTTCTTCGACGCACAGAGACACAATAATACAGATCCTTGCGAGACCTTCAGAGGCTTAGCAAAGTATCATCCACTCAGTGGCTTCATCTTCAATAAAACAATTGAACCTAATGATAACATAACAACTACGCTATCAAATGCAACACCACTAGATTATGGTGAGAACTATTGGAACATTTGTAATGAAGCTATTGTAGATTTAGGATCTTACGGTGGCAGAATTATAAGCCCTATTACAGGCGCGAGAGCAGCTATGCAGTGCAGAATCATAGAGAATAGATATGGTGGAGTTGCACCTATGTATCTTAACAGTGGTACTCCTTCAATGGGAGGTCAGTTAACAGTACCTGGTATTTGTAAGATGAGATTTAAGTATCCTAAAGATATTCAGAGAAGTATAGATGAACTCAATTACAATACAGCAGTTATGGATCACACATATGGTGTAATGGTAGTTAACCAGAGAACTTGCAAATCAGGTGCCACAACAGACTGGTCATATATTGGTCATGTATGTTCGTTCATTAACTTCCAGAGAGAGGTAAGAACTCAAGTTATGATCCCACAGCTTGGTAAGCCTAACAATCCTTACTATAGAGAGCTTAGAAGAGAACAGGTTCTTAAACTTCTTGAGAAGAGACTTGAGGGCAATAACAGAATTTGGGCTGAGGCAAGCGTAGATACGTCAACAGCAGCAGGCTGCAATGATGTACAGGCTCAGAAGGCTAAGAAGTTCATTATTAACGTAAAGGTCAAGCCAGATATCTATTCGGAGTTTGTAGAACTCAACTTCACAAACGTAGACCCTGACATGGCAGTCTAACGTTAAGATTAGAGTTAACTAAGAGGGACAATCGCAAGATTGTCCCTTATATTATATATAATATGAGCCTAGCTGAAGTATTATTGGAGCATAAGATCATCTACAAGAGTGAAGACTGTTATATGAGGGCACCTAAATATAAGGATAAGCTAAGTGCCTTATTAGAGGATCCCAATATAGCAATCTTATATAATAATTATATAGCTCAATATAGATCAGAGGGAGAGGCCTGGCATTGCCTACTTAAAGGCGACAATCCTAATAATCACTTATGTGAGGTATGCGGCAGGCCTAGTGAGTTCAATGCAACAGCCACGACAGTTGGTTATAGCAGGTTCTGCAGCAAAGAGTGCAGGAATAAGAGTAGGGACAATAATAGAGCTAAGACCTGCTTAGATAAATATGGTTATGAGTCTGCCATGCAATCTAAGGCAATACAGGACAAGAGTAGACAAACTTGTATAAGCAGGTATGGTGTTGAGAACCCTAATCAAAGTGATAAGATCAAAGCTAAGAAAAGACAAACCTGTATAGATAAGTACGGCGTAGAATGTAGCTTACTAAGCTCTCAAGCCCAACTCGAGTCACAGCAAACCCTTATGGTCAATTATGGTGTGAGTAATCCTCTTAAGAGTGAGGTAGTTAAGGATAAGATAAGAGCCACCAATCTTAGGAGATATGGAGTATCCAGTTATAGCCAAACTGAGGAGTATAGACGCAAGTATATCTCTGCCTCTAATGCGCATTATTCAACGAATAATCCCCGTCAGAGTGTCCTTGTGAGTAATCTTATTAAGGACACAAACAAAGCTCGTTATGGCGCTGAATATTACACTCAAACAGAGGAGTTCAAGGAGAGGTACAGAAATACCTGTACAGGTAAGTACGGTGTGTCAACTACGCTGCTAGTACCGGGGGTTAGGGATAAGATAGCTACAGCTATTAAGAGTAAGTACGGTGTTGACAATGTATCCCAAAGTCCTTTTATTAAGGAGAAGAAGAGGCAGACGTGTATAAGTAGATACGGCGTTGATAGTTACACAAAGACAGAGGAGTTTGCAAGGCAGAGATCTAAGAGATGGGTAGTTGAGGATCAAACTTATGATAGCAAGCCTGAGATCTATTACGCTTACTATCTTAAGTACAACAATATGCCCTACGAGAGACAAGTTCCTTTAAGTTATAGAGACGCCTTGGGCTGCAATCACGTATACTTTGTAGACTTCTTAATACTAGATACTCAGGAGTTAGTGGAACTCAAAGGTAAGCACTTAATAGATGAGGATACCGGGGAACTTAAGAATCCTTATATAAGCAAGCTTACTGAAGCACAACGTCAAGCCCTTAAGGAGAGAGACGAGGCCAAGAGTAAGTGTATGAGGGATCATAAGGTTACCATAATTACGGATTATAGAGAGTATGAGGCACTCTTCAAAGAACATTACCCTAATCTTAAGATATCTTCAATCTAGTGTAGCCTCCAAGGAGCAAAGTCTCTAGCTAACTCCCAAGTCTGGTTAGGATATCTATGTTTGAGTTGTCTACGGGCATTATCCTCACATATAGCCTTAATTGTCACTTGCTCTGTGTTATCCTTACCTACTTCCTGAAATACATAGTAACTATACTGCCTGCCTCTTGTGCCACTCCCCTTAAGTCTACCCGCTCTTACAATAACTGTAATTATAGCTGCTTTGCTCTCAGAGGCAGGCTCAAAGCTATCTATAAGAGTCTCACAATCTGAGTAGTACTTCTTGTAGTTAGAATAGGTCATAGTATATAGAGAGTCACCTTGCTTAATACTTGTGAGTTGTCTCTCCTTGTCTTGTATTCTCTTAAGTGCTCGTTGAGTAGCCTCATCTTCTAAATCAATATGATCTCTTAATGCAAACTGGGAACATCTTACAATCTTAGTTTGTTCTATGCCTCTGAAGGATTTGATAGTATCTGTAATACCACATTTAAACTCCACAACATCCCCTACCTTAAGAGGCTCTAGTGTCTCTTCGATGAGTAGTTGTCTAGATGTTATACAAGAGTAAGCCCTGTGAGTTGTCGTCGTATCTTCAAAGACGTAAATGTATGCCTTGTAGTTGTCATTATACTTAGCAGTCTTAACAGTCGCAGTTATAGTTTGGCGTGTGTACATATTATTCTAATCCTTCTTATGTATATATAATAATATATTTAAGCATAAGGGGCAAGAGGATTTGAGGGGCAGGAAGGTATATTAATATATATATATGAAGTTTGATGTAAAACCTGCGAATTTTGACCACTCAGAAAAATTGAAAGAATTTAAAAGAACATACAAATTCTTAAGAGAAACTAAAAAACTAGGAGTATCTATCCTTGCAAGGCTTGATTTAAATTTACTAAGTAGCAACAATTCCTCTTCCAAGAATTATATTATAAATGATGAAGCTTTAGATGCGTATGCAAAAAGTACAGGTATAAATTTCTTAGATTTGCTTCGAAGCAATTTTATAAAACCTCAATCCTCTGTTCTTGATTTAGGGGGAAATTTTGGATATTTTAGTATGGCACTAGCAGAAAGACTTGATTGTGAGTGTTATGTCTTAGATTCTGATCCTTTCGTAATAGAGCTAGGAAAATTAATAAAACAAGATTGGTTCGACCTTAGTAAAGAAAGATTAGATATAAAATATTTATGCGGAGACGCATTTAAATTGAGTTTAAAAGACAGTGTTGATTATACTATAATATCAAATGTTTTTTCCAGTTTCCGAAAGGATTTAGATTTTGGGGATTCACATGGTTTAATTACTTTACCCTTATTATCTCCTAGTATTCTCAAAAATTCTAAGAATTTAATTATTCATTTGCCTAGGAAAAATGAACCTTTAGTCAGAACATATGAATATTACGAAAAGCAAATAGAAGACATAATTCATACCTGGAAAATAGCTAAGCCTCAAAGAATAAAAAATTGGATTGTTTTTTATAATCCGAGAGCTTTAATTGTCCGCTAGCAATTTAGCTTGTTTGAGCAAGAAACCCCAAGAAACCCTTTTGCTTTAGCTAAAGGTTGTTCACAAAGATTCTGTAAAAATTTCACGAAAGAGAAAAGAGCTATTCATTTTAAAAAACCAAGAGTTCAACTAATATACATATATCATTTTTAGGGGTGTTCTTTCTGGAGAAAGATGTAAAGATGTTTGATAAATATAGAGATTACTTTAAAAATCTGGAGGATGAGAATGACTTAGAATTCCAACTTCTTAAGGATGGTAGAAAGTTATATCTACGAAGGGTGTTGAAGTAAATTTTTTTAATAGAAAGGACTTATAAGGTGTTCTATAAGATAGAAAAGATTAATTGTGTGACCCCTTAAAAAACTTTTTAATCTTTTGATCAAGGAAATAGTCTACAGTCTCTATAAAAAAAAATCACCCTGGAGGACTTTTATATGGGAAATACAAGAGACAGCTTAAGGTTAAGTTTATTCAGCAGTCATGATAGTCACAGTAGTCACAGCAGTCACAGCGATCATAGCAGTCACAATAGTCATAGTAATCATGCCAACACAGATACCCAGAATTGGGATACTTCTAAGCTAGCAAATATTTCTTTCCCTAGTGCGGATGATACACTTAGTGTACAGAAATATCAAAATTTAATGAAAAATTTAAATATTATTAGATCCGCAGTAGGATTATCTCAAAGTAGTACCAATGCCTCTGATATTGCGGAGGCTTCAGAGTATAATAGATTTAAATTACAATTAAAAAAAGTGACTAAGCAAGGGGTAACAGGAGGCACTTATTACAACGGGTTGTCGGAGGGTGGTACTGATTGGATTGATATCCCGGGAGGGGCATCAAGTAAACAATCTTTATTAACAGATGTTCTGGGTTATTCTACTATACAATCTAGAATATTGGATGCTAAAAATAGAGGTATTCCAGTGCATGCCAGCCATAATAATCATATTGATCATGGTGACCATGGTAGTCATAGCGACCATAGTAGTCATAGTGACCACAGTGACCACAGTAGTCATAGTAATCACGACAGTCATAGTAGTCACGGCAGTACCGCGGCAAATTCCACATATAATGCATCTATTTATATCTCTAATTTAGGTTCAGATCACGGAAGCCAATACTCCACACCTTATAAGAGCTCAGACTCATGCTATAGAACATAAGTATTCATATTTATGAATTTAGGTTTAGGGACTTTACATTTTTCATCTAAAATTTTGAATTCTTCAGAATTCAGAGAAATGATCCATTATTGTGTTCGAAATAATATAAGTTATTTCGACACTGGATTTTATTATGGGGAAGAACTAACGGAATTTGCATTAGGAAAGCAATTATTTAATTTCCCAAGAGAATCTTATGAGATAGCTGTAAAATATATCCTTAATAGAGAGCATTCCCCTGAGGAAATGCTAAGGATTCAATTTCAGAAATTAAATATATCCTATGCAGACAATTTACTACTACACAATTTAACTGATAAAAATATTTCTTTTTATTTTGATTTTTTGGATTTTTTAGAGAAGAGTAAAAGAGAGGGCCTAGCAAAGAGAATAGGATTTTCTTCCCATCTATCCCCTCAAAACTTGGAAATTTTCCTAAAAATCAGAAAGTGGGATGTAATATACCTTTATTTAAATTGGGTCGATTTTTACTCGAATACGGCCGAGGAAGAATACAAATTATGTGAAAAATACAAAGTCCCTGTTGTTGCTATGGGTCCTCTAAGAGGTGGAAGAATATTAACTTTACCTAAAAAATATAGTTTGGAGTTAAAGAGAGTGCATTCCGAGTGGTCTTTGGTGGATTGGTCTCTAGGTTGGTTTAATTCTTTAAAAAATTGCAACAGAGTGCTTACTGGGGCCCTTTCTATTAAAGAATTACAAGCTAATATAAAAGCCTCTAAAAATAATTTAAGTTTATCAGATTTAAATCTTCTGAGAGATATTGCTGTAGATTATAAAAAGGAAAAATTAATACCGTGTACCGGTTGTGGATATTGTGAGAATTTTTGCCCTCAAAAAATAAAGATACCTCTAATAATTAAAAATTACAATAAATTTCTCTACGAGGAGGAGAAAGATCCTCGCTGGCTTCTCTCTTGGATGAAAGAAGACTTAGTTTCATCAGATATAAACCTATGTGTTTTCTGTGGCAATTGTGAACAAATATGTCCTCAAAAAATTGATATTCCAAGGAGAATTAAAATAATTGAATCTTGTATTAACTGCTAAATGTGATAAGAATTGTAAAAACTGTTTTGCCTCAGAATACAGAAGACAAGAAAACCTTTTAAATAAGGATTTAGATTTATCTTTTTTAGAAAAAATATCGCCCTGGGACGGAGTATCCTCTCCCGATATAGGTATATTAGGAGGGGAGCCTACCCTAAATTCCTCTTTTTTCTTGATTCTTAAAAAATTATGGGATTTGGATTATGTTCCTGTGGTTTTTAGTAATTTTTTATTTGAGGATTTTTTCAAAATTAAATTAAATTCTTTTGTTCAGGATAATATCTCTCAGAAATTAAAATTCCTCGTAAACATAAATGATTTGAAGGGACCACATCTAAGTAGAGTAGTCAAAAATATTAATTTTATTCAAAAAACCCTTGCTTCTCAGAGGAAACTGAATGAACTATCTCTTTCTTTAACTATAGATCCTGTAAATTTCAATTCTACTTTTAAATATTTATGTGCCTTTTATAAAAAATTAGATTTTATGCCTCGTCTTCGAGTAGGGATAGCTCTTCCCTCTGATTCAGAGGATAAATCTCAGTATAAAAAAATTATAAATAATAAAAATTTAGGAAATACTATTATAAGCATTCTTCAATGGTCAGAAAGGCATCGTGTGTGTGTTTTTCTCGATTGTGGTATTTACCCCTGTATTTTTTCTTCTGAAGATTTCTCTATTTTTCAATCTTTTTTCCCAGATTTTAAATTTGGGTGTGGTGATGAACCCGCTTTTGATATTTTTCCTAATGGAAGGTCTATATTCTGTTTTCCTTTAAAAAATCAAATTGCAAATTTTCTTTCTTTAAAAAGAAATTCAGATTTTTCTAATTTTTTTGATATAGTAGAAGCAAAAGAGAATTTAAAAAAGCAATTTATAACAATGAAAGAAAAATATTCTTGTAAGGAGTGTTTGACATGCTTTTATAGTGATCTCTGTGAAGGAATATGCCCTGCATTCTTAAAAGGTTCTTTAAAAAAGCCCAAAGAAGCCTACAAAAATTAAAAACAAAATCAAAATAATTATATTATTAATATAAGAGGTAAGGAGATTTAAAATTTTGGAGCCTTTATATAAATTTGAATTTGAAGCTGTCAATATATATTTTTCTGCAGTCTGTAATCTGAGGTGCAGATATTGTTTTCAACCTAAAATAAATGGTATTTCTCAAGAAATAAATAAAAAAATTGTAAATTGGATTACCTCCGGAAAAATGGAAGAGGATATAATTAAATATTACGGGGTAAATATTAGTGCTCTCTCTCTCTGGGGAGGAGAGCCTGGTATAAACCTTCCTATATTAGAAGAGAGGTTGGAATTTATTTATAATAAATTCCCTAAATTAGAAACCATACATTATTCCAGTAATATTTCCACAAAGAAATTAGCGCGCAATTCTGTTAATTTTATAAAAAAAATAGCTTTTTTGAATGAAAAGTTAGGTAAAAAAATCTCAGTATCTTTACAATTTTCAATTGATGGGCCTCCCGAAATAAATGATTACAACAGAGTTGGCTCAAAAGCAGAAAATATTCTTAATAATATTACCTTTTTATTGGAAGAATTAAAAGATGTTTCACCTGACTCTTATTCTTTGAATATTAAAGGAACTCAATCCGCGGATAATATTACTTTTCTAATAAAAGACAATAATTTACTTGAATATTATCAATATTTTGATAAATGGCAATCCCTCTGGCTAAAAATTTTACCTGAAGAAAAAATTCCGAAGGGCTCAACTTTTATCACACTAGTATATCCTGGGAATTTCACCCAGGAGGATGGTTTTAATTTTAAAAAGCTGATAGAGCTTCAAAATTCTGAATCTTTTCAAGAAGAATGTGCCTGCAACACCTTTGTAAATTTCGATAACCAAGTAACACGCCGTATAAAAGACACCCTTTCGGCTCTCAGGGCTGGTTACTATAGGGAGTATAAGGGGGAGTTATTACGGGTCTGTTCTTGCAGCGCAGGCAAATCCTGCGGGGGCCTAACCTATGATTCTCAATTTCACCTATGTCAGGCCACCTATATGTTTAATGAGGATATTCTTAATTATATTGAAAAACATAATTTAATTTCCGAATTTGAGGATAAGCAGGGATTCAGCTTTAGAAGCTTCGACGATCTTATCAAAGATAATATTGTAGTATCCTTTAGCGATGATTTAAAATTGTCAAGACTTCTTTATAAGATAAATAATTTTAATTATAATTTATCTCTTAAAGTTCAGTACTTTGAAGTAATTTTATCGGAATTAGCAGCTGCGAATCAAATCAGCAGATGCTATCTGGACCCTAAGTGGAGAGATTTAGGTGTTGCTTATCTTCTTTTTGGGGGACATGAATGTCCTGTAAATAACATTTGGGAGTTTAGTTCTCCTTATATAAGAAGCACCTCCCATTTAAAATTGGTTTTTAATGGGGCCTTTGAGTACTATGTAAGTAATCATTATAGAGATATTTTAGGTCTAAACATAAAGGATATGATAAGATGAATTTCAATTTCATAGAAGAACAGAAAAAACTACTTTATTCTTTTCTAGACATTCACTGCTTCAGGAATTGGAGGATTCCCCCCTCAAAAAGAACAGGAGAGGAGTATGTAAATCTTTTAGAAATGATGGTTTCGCCCGTATGTAATACTGCTTGCACATATTGTTACATGAAAAATTATGCTGATTCTCTATACCCTTGTTTTTATGATAAAAATTCCTTATTAAATAATTGTAAAAAGATTATGACCTGGCTCAAAAAAGAAAATTTTTATCCCTCAAGTATAGAGATTTTTTCCGGAGAATTTTTCAATTTGCCCTTTTGGAAGGATTATTTACAAATAATTTATGATTCTCTAGAAAAAATGGAGGAGGGTAAAAAAGTACCAATAGTAATTCCCACCAATGGAACTTTTTTTGATTCTGAGAAAAAAACACAGGAAATACAAGATTATTTTGACAGAGTTTATAAAAAAGGTTTTATTATTGTTCTATCTCTCTCTGTAGATGGATATTATTTAGATAATGATACACGCCCTTTTAGAGACAAAAGAAGATACACAGAAGATTTTTATGATAGGATGTTTAGATTTGGGGCTCGTAATTTAATTAAATATCATCCTATGATAGGCGCGAAAGGTATAGAGAGATGGGTAGATAATTTCGATTGGTATGTAGAAAATATTCAAAAATATTACAAAATTCCAAAAAAAGAAGCCCTTGAAAAATTATACTTATTAGAGGTAAGAAATCCCGACTGGTCTACTAAGGAATTAAAAGATTTTAAAGTTTTTTTAAATCATATAATTGATGTTTTATTTGAGGGGTGCACATCTCCTGAGGAGAAGTTCAATCTACTTCTCAGCAATACTTTAAATATACTAGCACCTCTAGTAGTTACTATAGGAAGAGGCCTCCCCTGCTCTTTTCAGCAGTGTCTAGATTTAAGGGTAGGAGATCTTGCCTTAGTTCAGTGTCATAGAACAGCATATAGCGAATTGCTAGGCGGGTATTTTAAAATATCAGATAAAGGAGAATTAGACCTAGACGTGCGCAATGCAAATTCATACATTTTTTCTAATTCTTTTAATTTTAAACACCTAGCCAAATGCATAGATTGTCCTATTAGCTCTCTTTGTAATGGGCCTTGTTTAGGGTGTAATTATGAGGTTAACAGGGATTTATATACTGTAGTGCCTACAGTTTGTGATTTAGAATACACAAAGGCTTTGACTTTAGTTGAAAGGGCGTATCAAGAAGGCTTTTTAGATAGTATTTTAGAAATACATTCAAATAGCACCTCCTCTGATTCTGTTTTAAAGAAAAATCAATTATTACACCTTAAAAAATATCTAGAAATTAAAAACACTAAAGGAGATTTTTAATAATGTTATTGGATCAAGTAAAAGAATTTATTAATTCAAATAAGAATTTGATAGACGATCTAACTAAGGCTAGACCACAGGGGTATATTTATGCTTTTTTACAAGAATGCCTCTCATTAATGGAAGGAGGAGATTCCTCAAAAATAGATGAGACCTTTTTACATGAATATAGATATACTGTATTGACTTTTACAGACGTCATTATCAAAACAAAAACAACACAATCAGAAAAAATCGTGATAAAAGCAATTGCAAACTTATTATATAATGTCTCTATTAATTATGGCATAACCGAGTGCAGTACTGAGCTTAATGCTTTGGTGATACTTTCAGAAGCCTCAAAATCTTTAGAGGATATTTTATATGTATTGATATGTATTTTTAATAAATTAAGTGATAGACTTTATGAAGAGCCTACGACTAATCTTCTTTCAAGAAAATATTATTTAGAACTAAGTGATTTTTTAGAAGCAAGAAAATCCCATGATGAAAAATATAATATATAAAAGTAACAACAAAACTTAATCATTTTTTAAGGAGTACTTCAGTGTTTCAGTGGAGTAATTTAATTATAGTGGCACTCACTCAAAAATGTAATATGAACTGTAAATATTGCTATCTTGGAGATAAATCATCCCTTCCCGACACTGAGATGAGTTTTGCCACCTATAAAGTTTTAATAAATCAAATAGCTTTAGATAAGGTTCAGTTTTTTAAAGAAAAAGGGAAGATTTCCAAATTTCAGGTGCTTCTTCATGGGGGGGAACCTACTCTTATTTCCAAAAATAAATTTGAGAGATTTTTAGAATATGGAACAAAAGTCTTCAGTGCGTATGGCCTGCCCTTCGAATTTTCAGTGCAAACTAACGGCATTAACTTAGACCGGGATTTATTACAGATATTTAAAGATTATAACGTCCATTTAGGTATAAGTATAGACGGATGTACTAATAATTTAAGAGATGCCCCTGTTGATCAAAAATTGATTATTAATCATTTAAATTTAGCTAAAGAAATGGATGTTAAATTTGGCACAGTAAGTGTATTCACATCATTAGATGATAAAAATTTTTTGGATGAAATTCTAGCTTATAATGGGTGGATGTGCATCAAAGTTAATAAAATGGAAGAGTATTATAATAATGGATTAACTCCCTCTCCTGCCCATTATTTTAATAATATATTTCTGCCGTCCTTCAAAGATTATATTTCAGGATCTAAATCGAGAATTTATTCTGATTTAGAAAGAATAATAGATGGTTTTTTAATAGATGTTGCTACTTCTCATAGTTATAATACCCAGAGTACCTGCAAATTTAAGTTTTGTGGAGCAGGAACAAAACTTATAAGTATAATGCCCAGTGGGCTAATGCATATATGTGATCATTGGAGAGGTGATGAAACTTTTTACAACGAAAAAGTGCATCAAGTGGGAACTTTTGATTTTCTTACTTTGCAACAATTCAGAGCCTCCCTACGTTGGATTCAAAAATTAAATCCCTTAATTAAGGAGAAAGGATGTGATAATTGTATTTACTCAATTATATGTTTGCATGAATGTCCCTTATCTAATATAAAGTTAAATGGGAAGTGGGCCCTTGATAAAAGGGATTGTGAACTTACTAAGATGATTTATGATTATCTTTGGGAGCATCTTGAGGATTTATTAGAAGGTGTAAGTAAAAGGAAAAATAATATAATTTCGACCACTGATTTCTCTATATATAAGTTGCATAAAAGATTCCAATTGAGTAAGTATAAAATATCAAAGATTAATCGTAATTCTATTAAAATAGAAAAAGGCGCAGAGCATGTTTAGATTTACAAATTTAATAATTTTCGAATTGACTAGAGATTGTAATCTTAATTGTAAATATTGTTTAATGCAAGAAAAATATAAACATAGAGGAGAAATTATTGATTTTGAGCTTTTTAAAAAAATAATTAATAGAATAGCTGAACAAAGAATTTTAAATGGTAAAGATCAAGAAGAATTTCATATAAATTTTCATGGGGGTGAGTGTACTCTAATAGGAAAATATAATTTTACTAGGTTTTTGGACTATGTGACTAAAACTTACGATGAATTGGGTCTGAATTATAAATTAGGGATACAGACTAATGGAACTTTATTGGATGAGGAATTCCTTAAGATTTTAAGACATTATAATTTATCTGTTGGTATCAGTTACGATGGTACTGGGGAGAAAAAGCCTTTACGATATTCCACAGACATTCAAAGTAAACTCGAGGATACTATCAAACTCTGTACCAAAATGAAAGTACCTATTGGTGTATTAGGTGTTTTATCTAAAAATAATAGTAATAATTTAGTTAAAGACAGTATTTCCCAATTTAAAAAATTAGGTATTTTTTCTAAATATAGTTTTCTTGAGGACTTACAAAATCCTTATGATTCTAAAATCGAATTAACAGGAAAACAAATATTCAAAAGAGCATATAAACCTATAATTGATTTTTACATAAAGACTGGAATTAAACTAGAACAACATACAATAGCTTTAATGACTGACACCTTGACTGATATATTATGCTATCACCCTAGAAGGTATGAGACAGGTTGTTCAGGGTTGATTTGTGGTGCTGGTATGACCATGATTGCTGTCAGGCCTGATGGTACTATGGGGTACTGCGATAGATATTCTAAAGATTTTAATGAGAATTATATAGAGCACGCTTTAGACTATGACTTTTTAGGTCTTCATCAATTGAGCAAAGCTATTAAATTAGTCCAAATAAAGCACAGAATAATTCAAAAAGTAGGTTGTGATACCTGCAGGGCAAATTATATGTGTGAAAATGGGTGCTTGGCTTTTTATTATTCTAAATTTGGGAAATATGATATTCAAAAGGAACTTATTTGTGATCAATATTTACTTACTTATGATTATGTAAGAAAAAATTTAGTTAAAATATTATTAAGTAGCATCGACAAACATTTTATTTTACCTGCCGGAATTCATGATATCAAGCCTTATTATGTAGATTTATTTAAAAATAAATATAAAATTAAATTGACAATAATTGATAATATATTATATATATATAAGGTATAAGGAGCCTCAGATGTTTGATTTAAAAGTAGGATTTACATGCAATAATAAGTGTATACATTGTGTGGTGGAGGGTAAAAAATCAACTAAGGATTTAACCTTGGAAGAAATTAAAGACATTGTAAATAGAGTTCCAGAAAGAGAGGGGATTGTACTTACAGGAGGTGAGGTAAGTATAAGAAAAGATTTTTACGATATTGTTAAATATTGTTTTGACAAGGGGCATAAAGTATGTATACAAACTAATGGTACAGGTTTTACAAAAGAGTTAACAGAAAAAATTGCCCCCTATCTTTCGCAGGTCTTAATAGCTATACATTCTTGCAATGAGGATATTCATAATAAAATCGTGCAATGTAAGGGTCCTGACTCCATGTATAAAAAAACAATGGAAGGTTTTAAAAATTTAATAGAAGCTGGGGTTAATTTAGAAACACAGACTGTAATATCCACGTTGAATATAAAGACTTTATATGATACGTATTCCATGATTCAAAAAATGTTGCCAATGTGTTTTATGCATCTGACTTATCCACACCCTATGGGAGGAGCTTACGACAATCATGAAATAGTATGTCCTAAGTATAGCAATATCAAAAAATATATCCTCCCGATCGTGAGGGATTTTGGAACAAGACTCGTAGTAGAGGCCATCCCCCCTTGTTATCTGCACCCCTGGTATCAATCCATTGAAATTTTAATGGATTCAGAAATTAAGAGAGGCTCTCTTTGTCGCAAAGGCTTTGATAAGAGTATTTCTGAATCTAATGAGACTGTACAAGATTATAATAAAAATGATGTAAATTCAAAAAGAAAAGGTCCTCTCTGTAGTGAATGTGCTTATAACTATGAGTGTATAGGCGTTTGGAAAGAGTATTTAGAATTTTATAGGGATAATTGTGATTTATATCCTGTTGAAGAAATAGATGATAATTCTATAAATAGGGTTTATATTAAATTATCCGGGGCTACAGATCAATTCTTGTTGAATCAAATACTGTCCAAATATAAATATGAGGAAATTATTCCTTATGGAAATTTGAGAAGTAGCTTAAAAACTCTTAATTTTTTTAATTATAAATATATCAGACCTTATGTTTTAACCGAAAAAAATTTATACTTATTAGAGGAATTTAAAGATATTAATCTCCATATAGAAAAGGATACTCATTTTTTAGATTTTCTTATAAAGAATAATTATAAAAATAATTTTTATGTTGATTTTGATATTTTAAATAGAACTTTTGAGGAAGTAGAACCTATTTTGAATAAACTATCACAATTGAATATTGGATATTGTAGAATTTTCCGGAGTAAAGGTGAAAATATAGAAGATGGCAAAGAATCTTTTGCTATTTTAAACAAAATTAATAAAATTAGAGATAACTACCCTTATCAAATATTATTTGTGAATGCTCAAAATTGCAACTTTGATGAATGTACTTATTTAATTCAAACATTACGTGATGTTTATATTGAAATAACTGACAAAATAATAGAGAATAAAATCGACAGCGATCTGTTTAAAACAAAATGTTGCTTGAATTGCACTTTTGATTCTAGGTGTTTTGGTTTTAAAAAAGGAGGACTCTAATGAAAAACATAGGATTGAATAAAACGAGCTGGTCAGACCCTGAAAAACGGAATTATATTAATTCATGTTTACAGTCAGAAGGAATTATTAGATTTCAGTTTATGCCAAATACATTTTTAAATGTGGTCGAGCATTTAGAGGATTTAGAAACTTTAGAGCCTCTGCGGGAGATGAATATATATACTCTTTCTCCAAAGGAAGGTAAAAATCAGATTACTGTCAAAAAAGCTTCTGTAGAACTTAATGTGTTTTTAGGGGAGGGACTTAAAATAAAATCCCCTATCGAAGTAGATTTTTTTACTTTTGTATATATATGTGATGAAATTAACATCCTCTCTAATTTGATTTCTTTTAAAAAATTATTAAAAGAGTATAATATAGAGGGAAAAATAGAAGGTGACCTTATCTCTCTGGGGGACAGCACTAGATCTGATGTACTTATTCGCTGTTTCAATTATCACACAACTTCCAATTTACTTAAAACTCTTGTTTTTTGTGATACAAGTAAAATACTCAAAGAGGAGAAGGAACGCATACGATTCAATGAGAATTTATTAGAAATATTAGAAAGAGGAGAAGTTTAATTATGATATATGATATAAATAGATGTAGTCGCTGTGGAAAAAAGTTTGAGGATTTAAGGTTATCCATTAGACTGGATATTTTCACTGAGAGGTTAAAAGAAACGGGAGTTTGGGAAGAAATTCCTAACTTAACTCAAGTATCTACAGAAACATTATGCCCCGAATGCTTTGATAGGTTCGTAGATGCCATGGCTTCTCTTAACGTTCCTCATGAGATTCATGAGGAAATGCTAGAAGAAGCTGTAAATGATGTCGCAAGTATCTATCCTGTAGAACCTGCCCTAGGAAATTCTCAAGTTTTTCCAGATCAGCCAAAATCCGAAAATAAAATTTCCTTAGTAGAAGACTAAGAATATTTTAAAAGGTATTGATTTATTTATGGAATTTAAATATAAATTATGTGCCTATGCTATTTGTAAAAATGAGTCTCAATTTATTGATAGATGGGTAGATTCGATGAGTGAGGCAGATTATATATGTGTATTGGATACAGGCAGCACTGATGACTCTTTTTTAAAATTAAAATTAAGGGGAGTTCATACAGAACAAAGAATATTTGAACCTTTCGATTTTAGTGTTGCCAGAAATGAATCTTTAAAATTAATCCCTAGTTGGTGTGATCTCGCAATTTGGGTTGATTTAGATGAATACATGGAGCCAGGCTGGCGCTCCATATTAGAAGCAAATTTTTATGGGCTTATGATGGATGTAATAAGGTCTAATCCCATAGAGGACTTTAGCGGCAAACCTTTAGAAAGGATGGATTCAATATGTTGCCAACGTATTCACAGAGTAAATTATAATAACAGTAAATTAAAATTTGTTAATCCAGTGCATGAAGGCTTAGTAGATTTAAATAACTTAAATTATAGAAGTTCCCTTATAAAGGGTCTTAAGTTAATCCACACTCCTGATTATAGCAAAAGCCGTATTTTTTATAAAGATTTAAAGATTTCAAAAGAAAAGGCTTCAATCGAGAAAGCTTTAAAAAATAAGGATAATTTAAAGATTTATTTTAAGGGTATAAGAAATTTTATAGATGATTATACTAATCCTATAGATCCTAATTGTGATTTATTTAAAGAATATAAAAATGTTATCTGTGACAGATTATTAAAATTAAAAACAGGGTATCCTTTTGCCATTTATCTTTTGTGCCTATTGAATTTTTTAGAAACAAATCAAATCCCTCGAGATTTAAGTTTTGAGTTATATAAGAGGAGCCCGATTTGGTATTCTAGATTTATATTGATTATGTGGGTCTGGAGTGATAAGAACTTGAGGAAAGGGAATCCTAGATACAGGGAAATATATCAATTGATAACCAATAAGGAGCCTTCTTTGCTAGAAATAAGCAGGATCCAAAATTACATAGAGGTATGAATAATAAGGGCTAGTGAGAACTGGCCCTCCTATCTACACTTACTACAACTTACAAGCTACCTCTCAACACTCCTGATGCTTTAGTTAGCTTCTTAAGGACTTCAACAACCTCTTGTTCCTCTCTAACGCCTTCTTCAATTAGGTAGTTATAGTCTACCTGGCCTGGTATATCTGATTTAGATTGTCGCCTTAGATTACCAAACAGTTGTTTAACCTTAGCCTGGCATAACTTAATAGCGTTATCTCTCTGAGCGAACTCAACATCCCCAAAGCTATTAGACTTAATACCCCACCACACATTGAACTCCCCCTCGATGTTAGAGTAGATAGTAATATATCTATAAGGTTCGATGTTAGTGATATTACCTTCATCATCTCTAGTTATTTTAGAACCCTCATAAGGACCTTCGTAGTGTACCCTACGTCTATAGTTAACCAAACCTTGCATTGCAGCATTGTTGAGAAGTAGGGTATTACTTCTATTAGCACTTCTAAGAGGACTACCAAACACACTAACATCGTTCATACCTTGCCCAATCTCTAGGTAAGGAGATATTTGTGTACTCCATATAAGAGGGTTAGTAACATTACTATTAGCAGAGCCTGCTTGCTGCAAAGACAACCCCACAACACCATAGGCATCACTCGGCATATCAACGTTCTGGACGTTAGTAGTAACATTGACAATCTCGGGTCTAGTATGAGGGCACCACTTAAACATAATCTCGAGTGCAGGTCTAAGTGCAAGTTTACAGATCTCTTCTCTTGTAAACTCTAACTCCTCCTCTCTTATAAATGGTACACCCATACAAGACATAATAGTCTCATAATCCTCATCAGATATTGTGATGCTATCATTCTTCTCGTAGAGCTCCTTAAATGGGATGAAGTTAGGATTAACAGGAACATCTTTAAGACCGCTCAGCTCCTTCTTAGTTAAGACAACGTAGAAGTGTGATGATACAATGTTATTGCCGAATGATATCTCACCATAATCAGAGTCTATAAGTGTAGCATTATTCCAATTGAGGTTACCAATATACTCCTTATCACAATATACGAGACAACTTATCAAGGCACTATTAGGATAGCCAGCATCTCCTGCCTCTATTCTATATATCATTCCCTCATTATATATACGGGTTGACTTCTTGATTGTGATTCCACCTAGAGCTTGCCAAGCATCTCTAATATTAGAGAGAGTAGGAGGATTAGAGAATCTATAACTCCTTAGTATATCGAGCTTAGAACTCACCTAGCTACCTCCTTCTTGTAAGGGTTATCCCCTATAACTCTAATGGCTGTCTTAATAGGGATAACATACTCTATAACTAAGGATCCCTCCTTAGTATCAATACTAACCTTCTTGAGATGTGCATCTTCAATAGATAGTGCCTTAGTAAGAGTCTCCGTATCCTCATTGATAGCTTCAATAGGAGCTTCGGGCACCTTAAAGTAACCTACATCATATACAATACTACAATGCAGTCCACTCAAACCTTCCTTAATATTAACAAGCTGTGATACGTTAATACTGCTACCCTTAATACCCTCTAAGTCTCCAAGCATATCCTTAAGAGTACTCTCAATACGAGGCAAGATAGTATATCTAATAAGGTCACAAGTAGATGGTAACTCTACTGTGGCGAAGTTCTCAAAGTCATTATAATTACCAGCTGTAAATGTCATTACACAAACTCCTAGTCACTTAATAATTAGTTGAGGCTTAATAATCACAAATCGCAAGGGGAAGATTAGAGGCTTTGAAGTGTATATTATATACATTATGACAACATTTAAATTAGACGAAGATACAAAGAAGACAATATTAGAGATAAGCACACTTAGTGGGTATACTCAGAATGTAGTAAGGGAAGTCTTAGAATACCTCGCCTACTCTTGGGCAATCAAAATTGTAGATAATCCAAACAAGTATGCCCCTCTCAGCGTACCATACTTAGGTACAGTTAATGTTAAGTACAGGAAGGATGAGATTACACCAGAAGGAGGTATAGACACTCAAGTAGACGTATTGGTGGCCTTAAGTTCAGGGTTCAAGAAGTTGGTAGGTGACTTACATGATGAGGGATACTCTGAATTGGTGCCTATTATGCAGAAGAAGATCGAATATGCCAGAGAATAATACCCAACTTAATATTATGCTAAGATTGACCACTAATTAAGAGAACAATAATAGTTAATTGTGCCTCCTTATACTATAGGAGGAGATATAATAAGTTAAGAGGGCTTTAGATGGCAAAGAATATTGAGAAGTTATATTCAGATCTCTTCAAGTTAAGAGACAGTTTAAGTGATATTGTAGATGAAGCTAAGGACATTGCTTCAGATTCAAGGGAATATCCAGGCTTAATTGGCAACGTACTCTCTGAGCAGATTCAGAAGTACTTCATCCCATCAATTATGGCACTACAGGAAGACACTACAAAGCCAGGAAGCTTAGCAGGTGTTATTAAGTTCTTAGATGCAGTACCACTTGCATATACAAGAGATAAGGAGATTACATCCCCGACAGATCCAATCATCCCAGAGAATGCAAATATTGAAGCACCATCAGGATCATCTATTGTGGATTCTAATACACCTGGAGAAGAGCCTACTGAAGAAGAACCAGTAGCAGCTGAACCAGAGAGTGTAGATGAGTTACCACTTAATGCATCATATGCCAAACCAGAAGGTGAAGAGATGAGACCTGTTGAAGAGGTGTCAGCTGAAGAACCTGTTGAACCAATTAGAGACAATGTTGAAGAGTCTACTAAGAGATCAGCAAATCGCAAGAAGTTAGAGGGTAAGGCTTGTCTATATAGAATCAGTCCCGAAGCAGGCACAGGATATATTGATAAGAACGGTAAGCTCTATACAGAAGCAGAGTTTGTTGAGAAGGCATCCAGGAGACCAACATTGTTCTTATTTGAGAGTAAGAGAGAGGCTCAGAAGTATATTACAATGAACTCAGATTTACTTAATAGTAAGGTAAGTGAGAGCTGCAAGGACAAGGTCTTGTACACAAGTAAGAGTCTATAATAATTATATAATTATTATATAAGGGAGGTTATTAAGACCTCCCTGTTATTATAATCTAAATCCATTAAGAGCCATAAACTTCTTAAGTTGTTCAGTGGAGCGTTGCCTATTACTCTCTTTAAGGTTAGCAGGTAGAGTCTGAACGCTCTTAGGATCCCAATTAACTTGGGCAACGGGGTACTCCTTAGAACATAATTCAACTACGGCGGCAACGGAGTCACTAACGTCCTTACCGTAGTAACCAATGTATGAACTATCCCAATTAGGGTCTCCTGTTAGAACCTGTGCAGCCGAAGAGTCATGATCTATCTTAACGCCTTCAGACTTAGCTCTATGTACAATATACAAACTCTTAAGATTGTTCTTCAGGAAGATGTTCTTACCTGCAACAATCTTACGGCGGTTCATTAGAGATATTAAGTTAAGATAAGGACCTGTAGTTCTATCTACACTCAAGTTCTCAACTTCAAACTTATCCCTCTTAAGATTCTGCACAGTAACAGCACTTTGGAATCTATCGAAGCTAACCTTTGTAATATTGATATTACCCTTACTTCTAAGGTCCCTTATAAACTCCTCAATAGCTGCTAAGTTAACTCTCTCCTTACCCGGTACAATTGCAATAGTGAAGTCTACTACATATATAAGCTCATCTGAATCTCTATCCCTTTCTACATGAGCCATAGATATAGATGTAACGTCTGTAACTTCAGATTGGTCAACACTTATACATCTTGATAAGTAAGGTAGATAGTAGTACTCATAACGACCAGCCTTATTAATGAAGAAGGTATCCTTTATTTGACTCCATATTAACTCTTTAGGACTGGCGCTTGCGGGTGCAGATATATTAAGATATATGTTCCTGAGGTTATTATCAAACATATCTTCGATTATATTATAATCTGTAATAAGACTATCAGCAGCACCTGCAGGTATACCCCCAAAGTCCTTAAGTGACTTAATTAAGTCATCTTCAAAGTAACTTCTTAACTTACCATCAGGGCCCTTAGAAGGTACCTCAATAATCTTAGACCTATCAGCTGTAGGATCTTGCAACATAGGATCTAGAGGATCTAGTATACGGGGAGGTTGCCCCTTACCACCTGTAAATATCTTGAAGGTATCATGGTTCTTGAAGTCTTGCTCATATTCTTTAGGATTCCACTGCCATACAGATCCCTTAACAACATAATAATTAGGGTCCTTAGATGCTTCATACCATATCCAACTCTCTAGCGGAGAGGTGAGGCTGTTAGGTGATGAGTCAAGGATACTTACACCATAATAGTTACCCTTCATACGTGAGTAGATACGACCCTTTGTATCGTTGTAGATGCGGAGGATGTAGTCATCAGAGTTATGAGTGATAAGGCCATTAGCTAGAGCGAACAGACCATCGGGATTATCTACCGTTATACATTTCTGAGGTATTTTTTCTCCTACTTTTTTAATACTCTTTACTTTAGGCATTTTTTCTCCATATATATTTTTTAGATCCTGCACCCCAAATCGTGAACAACATACTCTCTTCGAGCTGCTTTCTCTTTTTAGGGTTTCTATTTACTTTGTGCTCAGACTTGTCCACGTAGAACTTATCAGGGCCAGTATATCCTATAAGCTTCATTCCCAATGCTTCGTAACCCTTACCATCGAACTTATTGTAGTCACAATAGGAGAACACGGCGTCGGGATTATATTCCCTTACAAACGCCTTGAACAATTTAGATACCCCACCTACAACCTGGTTGTTACTTCCCGGACATCCTCTTATAATTTCCCAATCGTTCTCGCCCTTAAGATTTCGATTATACTTACATTTCGAGAAGGACATGAGCTGTTGCAATTCATTATTATAGTATAAGCCGTATGTTACTTCAGCATTTCTATGTCCTTGCAAGTGGTTCTTTTCATTGAAGGCCTTAGCTTCTTTATTATCTATTTTCCTTACTTCACATTTTCTAGCCCCTATTTTGGAGTAGCCACAACCCAAGGCTATTCTTATAAGGGACTCTAATTTTTCTCTCATATATTTCCACTCACACTCATAGATATGTATTAGCCTTATTCCATACTCTTCACATATCTTAGATTTTGTTTCGTGGTATTTCTTCTCTTTATTTTCAGAGCAGTGCCAGAAGTCACCATTATATTCTATTGCAACCTTTTTCTCAGGTATATACATATCAAGTTCATAGGTATAAGGTTTCAAGATATTCCTTACATTTTCCAGAACCTCTCCTTTATACACACTCTTAATGAACTCGAGTATTTCTTTCTCTGTGTGTGATACATTACTATGGCCTATTCTATAATATTCTTTAATTTGAGGCAAGTATTCATTAGACACAAAGCAATAGGATTTACTTTTTAAGAGGGGTAGATCTAATTTAAGCCAGCCCTGCCCATATTTTTCTATTAGAGTAGTTAATCTAGTGCAGTTGTTTTCTTTCTCAAAGATTTCAGCTTTTCTATCTATTGTTGCTTTCATCCTCTCAGCATGACCTTCTCTTTGGCTTATATTATCTTCTACACCATATTTTTCTCTGATAGTGTTTTTAATTTTCTGCTTAACTTGTTCATTTTTAAGGGGCGACGTCGACCCATATTTTTCAAGGCAAGTCTTTTCTCTTTTTTCTTTGCTTATCTTATTAGCCAATTCTAGAGATCCATATTTTTCAATTTTAGTAGCTTTGGTTTTTTCTTGTATTTCAGCCCAATAGTTAGGATTCTCTTCTAAGTTTTGCTTCATAGTTTCAGCTACTTTCGCCTTGAACTCAGGTACATCCATTACATTGTCAACGCCATATTTATCCAGCAGAGTTTGTTTTATTTTTTCATTGGCTACTTCATAGGCATTTTCTAGAGACCCATATTTTCCAATTTTAGTAGCTTTAGATTTTTCATTTCTATTTTTCCAGAAGTCAGGGTTCTCTTCTAGTTTTTGTTTTATGGTTTCTTGTCTCTTTTCTATTGTACCAGGTATATCTGTTACCTTTTCTACACCATATTTTTCTGTAATAGTATTTTTGAGATTATTATTCATAATAGCATAGGCATTTTTTAGAGATCCATATTTCTCTATCTTTGTCGCCTCAGCTTTCTTTTTTCTATTTTCCCAGAACTGTGAGTCTTTTTCAGCTGATTTTTTCTTGATGTTTTCTCGAGCAATCTTTAGTTGGCTGGGGTTGGTTATATTATCCCAATCTTCATCAGGATATTTTTCCCTAAGAGTATTCATCTGCTTTTGATATCTGATTTTATTTGCATTTTCTAGAGATCCATATTTCTCTATTTGAGTAGCTATTCTTTTTTTATTTTTCTCTTCCCTGAACGTCTTATATTCTTCAGGATGCTTATCCCAATACGCCTTTTGTTCTTGCGCTTTCCTTTGCTGTATAATAGATCTATTCTTTTTAAGCAATTCTTGATTTGTCTTCTTGCACTCTGAGCATATACAGAGGAGAGGATCTTTTTCGTAAGTACTCTTATTTTCTTTTCCACATACTATGCAATTATATCTATATATCATACTATAATTAGTATAACAACTTGCTACTAGGACTGAGTATAATAGGTGGTCTTATATTTAGAGAAGCACTCAATTTTCAATTTGAGGTATGTCGAACTCTATTTCGGGGTGGTCTATCATATATTGGGTTGTTACTACCTCGTCGTGGTATATGTTGTTTTCATCCCAATATGTTACTCTCCACTTATGATTGGCATTACACCTAACAGTTCGGCCGTCTTCTACCTCTATCTCATATAAGTCATCTTCACCCTGCCAAGGTATATTGATTACTTCGGTCTCACCGCAATAAGGGTGCAGTAACTTATCCCCTACTCGAACATCTCTCATAGATTTAAGTGTACTATCAGCCATAACAACTTGCTCATTTAAGTCTAGGGCCTTACCCGCATCTTTGAAGAATGCTAGTTCGCTCAAAGCGGCACTGATGATAGACAAACCTAATAACGCTTGTACCGAAGATGCTATCTTAATAGCTACGCCTGAATCGAACATTAACTCCGAGTCAGGATCAGCAGTAGTGTAGTATAACTTGTCTACAGTAGATCTCTTGTCATATTCCGCTCTGAGTTCCTTCATAGCCTCCTTACGATTAACCTTCTCGAAGTAAGGGGAAGCGCTCATTATATTTAAGTAAGGGGCTAGCAGCAATTCTCTCGACTTTTTAATAGAGTAAGATATTAGGACCTGGGCTAGTAGTGTGGCAGGAGATAACCCAAAGTACTTATAGGGATCTCTCATAAGGGATACGTTGACTGTTATGTATAACTCTATTAAGGTGGAGAGGAACGATTTACCCCAGCTAATATGAGGATATAGCACCAAGTTCCTCGCCCTCTGAGTAGGATCCATAAACTGCAAGAACACATCTCTAATTCTAGGATATATTGTCTTAGCGGTAGGACCTAGGTACTTCTCAGACAGGAACTCTTCCGGAGTAGGGGGTTTATCCCTGAAGTTAATTCTCCAGGAATCCTTAATAAGATTAGCCTTCTCCTGCTCAGTCAAACCATCGCGCTGTACAATGAAGTTAAGAGCGGTTTTAATAGCGTTGAGATCAAGATTCATCCCCTCAAACATTTTAAGAGCGTAAGGATCTCCAGCGGCTAAGTCTTTATACAAGTCGGCTGCATTATTCAAGTCTTTAGGATTATTTACAAGTTCATTTGAATTCATGTCTATTATTAACTTAGTTACATTACACAACTAATTAAGCAGACCTACAAATAGGCCCTTCACAATTAATATAGAGGTCTTAATAACTGTTTATATTATAATTATAAGTGAACCGAAGGGAATTTACACAATATATTATAGGAGATTTCAAATGAACGGAATCAAGACAAACAAGCCTCTCAATGAAGAGGAACTCACAGAGCAGCCAGCACTTGAGACACAGCCACAGCCAGTGCCAGCTACACCAGATGAGGTATCACAGGCCCAGGATGTCCCAGTAGAGGATGTACCAGCTGAAGAACTGGCAGATGAACCAGCAGCAACAAGTGCAATGTTTACGCCACCTGCTGAAGGATACGTACCAGCTGGTTGGGTTAAGATTGAAGATTTAGCATCAGCAGTAGCACAGGTTACAGGAGATCTTGAGGCTGCATCAACAGCACCAGATGTTCAGCCATCAGCTATTGCAGACACAGAAGCAACAATTCCAGCAGCAGTAGAAGAACCAGAAGAGGAGCCACTTGTACAGGAATCTGTCAAGTCTAACAAGGGTACACTCAACGAGGTCAAGGCCAATGTCAGGGATCACAAGTTTGCCTTTCTAATTTGTGATGGTAATGGTGCCGCATCTAGAGGAGGTGAACCAGATTACTTCTACACATCAGAATGCGTTGCTAAGGATCTCAAATCAGCACTTCTATTGATTCTTCCGGACATGCTAGGCTATGACCCTGAAGACGATTTAGGTGAAGATCTTGTGGACATGACAGGAGATGAACTCTTATCCACATATTCTGAAGAGGTTGATTTAGGAGATGGTTCTCCTTGGATTGAAGCAGTTATGCAGGACAACAAAGTCATTGCTGACATGGGTGTTATTGATTCCATGATTGGTGACGAAGATTACAGATTTGACATTGATCCAGCTGATGCTGAACTCTGGGGCATTGAACTCCCTGATTACGATGATGACGATGACGATGAAGAGTTTGATGAGTCAGTTAAGAGATCATCCAAGAAGTATAATCGCAAAGCCTCTAAAGACTTTGATACAATGGTAGAACGCATCAACAACAAGGGACATCGTTTTAATACAATGGCAGAGAGTATCAACAGAGCAATTTCAACCAGAGCAATTAGAGAGCGCTATGAAGGCTATCTACCTGCAGGCTCAGAACACTTTGCAAACGACGACGATCTAGTACAGACATATACAGAGTCTGCAGCTTCTAGAAGAAGAGCTATTAGAGACTTCAGAGAGTCTCTCAAGGCTAAGAGATCTTCAAATCTTAGAGGCAGACGCATCGAAGATGTTGCTGAACCAGAAGTCACAGTAGACCCAAGATTTAAGGAGGCACTTAAGAGTTCTTCCAGAATTGAGGAGTCAATCAATACTGATTCCAAGTCCTGGAGTGCTAACAAATTCCAGGAGAAGGCTGAAGACAAGCTATCTTGGAAGGAGCTACTTGCTAAGGGCTTCTTAGGCTAAGTCTTTAAGATGCAATAATATAGGGGAAGTTAACACTTCCCCCTTTTCTATTCTTTGCTATAATAGCGATTATATTGAGTATACGCGACTTTGCTTGTGGTTTAATAATTATTGTTATATTCAAACGATAGAGACCCGTTAGTCTCAGATATTGTTACATTACCTATTTGGACGGTGCCTGCTTTTAATTTATTAACTGTTACATTATTATTCTTTATAGACACAGCCCCTTCAATAGCCAAGTCACCTTTAAGTTGCTTAGAACCTTTCAAGATTTGAGCACCCGTAGTAACGACACCATAAGTAGATTCAGATGCAACAGGGATAGTTATATGAGCTTGGTGGTTATTACCGGCATCTGTAGAGTCTACATGTTCTCCTGTCCCCGATAATTTAAGACCTCTTACAATCTCTGAAGTATCGTTTGCCACGCCAGCATCTTTAGTATCCAAGTTGGTACCTAACTTAATAACACCTGGAGTATTATTTGTAGCTTCTTCGAGCATACCTTCAAAGACATCCCAATACTCATACCAGTTATCTGATTTTATTGCAGCAGTTATATCCTTTTTACATACAACGTTACAACCAGCATACACAGATACGGGTCTATTACTGTCTGCAGTATCCTTAACACCATTAATAATATTATATACATCACCCTGCTTAGCACTTGTAAGAGCCATAAGCTCAGCCCACGTCTTATTACCTTTAACATGATAGACGTTACCGAGCATTTTAATTCTATCGCTAAGTTTTCTATATACTGTATTTAGACCATCTAAGGTTACTACTGGAGATAATTTATTACTCATTAATTTCAAGTCTCCTCTACAGTAATTAGTTCAGATTACGTCATTTGAGTAGGGTACAGGATCACAAGTTTCAGTACAATTGAAGATTTGTTTCCATTGCTCCTGACTCAGGAACTCCTTACTTACCAGGCCTTTAACAAGAGCTCCTTTATTCTTCAGGGATTTATCCAACAGGACATCCAAGCTTTTATCATAGAGTAGTATATAAGACGTAAAGTTATTCTTCTGCCCTATTCTATAAGCCCTAGCAGTGCTCTGATCATAAGTAGTATAATCGAAGGTACGCTCAACATATACTTGATAGGTAGCTTCGGTTATAGTTACAGAGGTATTGAGACATATAATATTAGCTATTAGGATTTGATGCTTCTTATCCTTCTTGAACTCCTCGATAAGCTTGAATCTCTCTTCCTGAGGTGTCTCCCCAGTTATTACAATAGGATTATATTGAGCATATCTCTTAGCCATATTATTTATAGAGGTAGGGTGGATTGCCCATATAATACCTTTCTCTTTAGGGTGGTCTTCTATTATAGCATCTATAGCTTCTAATTTAGCTAGGCTGGCATCCTTAAACTTGTTAACCATAAGATTGAACGACATATCAAACTTATCCTCATGTTTTAAGAGGAGTTTAGGGGCATCTACACTTAACATCATATAAGGGAACCTTGTTACAATATCCTTAACAGTGTGTTGCTGCGCAAGGTCATTAACAACCATCGTTTCATATATAGCCCGGTGCTCTTTAGTCATTGGAATGTAGAGTCTCTTCTCTATATATTCAGGGAGTTCAACCAAGTCGCTTGTTTTGTAGTAGTTGCCATAAGATTTCAAGAACCTCTGATTCTGCTTCTCAACTTCATCTCTCTTCCACTCTCTAATCGCATATCTACTATAGTAAGTACCTATATTAGCTAACTTATCCAGCCACTCTGAGTAGGATAGATTCCAGACAAGCGCAGGATCTAAGATCTTGAACTGAGTATACTCTTTTTCTACCTTATCTGCGGGGGTACCACTGAACTCGTAGCGATACTTGAACTCAGGGGCGTGGAGTGTTACAAGGTGGCTCTGCTGGGATTTAGGATTAGCAACATTGTGACTCTCATCTAAGATTAACATTAGAGGCTGACCATTTGACCACTCTTTAAGAGGCAGGAACGGTTTGCGAGGCTTCTCAGACGTTACCTTCTTAATTTGCTTATAGTAGTTACCTATAAGGCGGTAGGAGTTGTAGCTCGTCACTACAATATTAGCCTCTTTATGGTCGAACACATCTCTACAATTCTTATTACCTATAATAACTTCTTCGTCTTTAAGATCTTTAATGAACTTGAAGAGTTCGTGATACAGGTTAAGTACACCTACATTAGATGTAACTAGGACAACCTTACTACAATCATGATATTTTAAGAGTCTATGAGCAATTAAGGCCGATGCAACGTAGGATTTACCACTTCCCATGCCCCAATAGTAGGCATAGCAGGATCTATTGATACCCATACTTATACCTAAGTGCTGGAACTTCTCATTGGGACTCTTACCTTCAATAGGCTTGAAGTTCATAAGACTATAGTCAGGGATACGTCTAGTAGATTCTATAATTTGGGTAGACTTAACCTCTAAGAGTTTGTCTAGTTCTGCTTTGTTGACATTATCCTCTATAACATCTATATCTTCCAAGACACTCTTAACTTCTTCATACTTATAAGGAGCCAGAGTCCAGGTCTTAGAGGACTTGTCCCACTTAGCACCTTCTTGTTTTAGAAGTTTAAGAGCCTGGCTGAACGACGCGTTTGTTAGACCTGTTAAGTCAATGTCTATGTTCTTATTCTTTATGTCTATTTTGATCATATAATTATATTATAAGGAGGAGAGGCTTGATCAAACCCTCATTTAACTCCTTACTTATCCATTACTGTGTATTTTGTTCTGAAGTGGTAGCATTGCTGGGAGCTTGTCCACTTAAAGTCTGTACCTGCATCGAACGTTAAGATCTTACAATTTTTGGTCTCACCTTCTATAATACCATCTAGCTCACCCTTAAGTGATATCCTAAGATTCTTAGCACTTATGATCCTACCTACTCTACGTGTTACATTGTCTATAATATTATCATACTTCTTATCAGCCCTGACTGTCAACATATTAGATACAAGCTTCTTATAACTATTTAAGTTATGATCAGCCTTATCCCAGATTTCATCAATCTCACCATATCTAGATTCATATCTTCTCTGCGCTGTGTTCATCGCCTCTTCTTTTAACTTTAATTTAGCCTTAATATCCTTATCAGATACACCTGCGTTGTAGTCCTCAAATCTACCTTCATTGAAGTATTCTCTATAAGCTTCTTCAGCAGCTTCTACAGTTTGTGCGGCGAGCTTTTTATCATTAGATTTAAGTTCATCTATGTAGTAGTTTAAGCATCTCTCTTTCCAAGTATCTAAGAACTCTGCAATTGGTTTAATATCTCGGACTGTCTTCTGTATATTTTCAAGCTGCGTATAATATTTATTTAGAGTACCCTGCGCTGTGACTAGATCCTGTGATGCGATTCTATAGTCCCACTCGAGGTTTTCGATTCTTATCTTAATGCTACGATTATTAGGGTCACTCTTAAGCTGATATCTGAGCTCATTGATCTCTTTAGATTTCTTCGCAATCTTAGCTTCCAGTTTAGACGCCTTAGCTTCTAATTTTTCAATTCTTACATTTAATTCTTCGGCTGTTAGCATACTTGGTATCTCCTTATCCACATCTATATATTATATTATATATGACAATTTGTCAAGCCTTATAAGGTAGATTTTTTAATTTATTTTTTTCACTTTTAGGTTGATATTTTACTGTAAGGGGGTTATATTATATACATGAACAACGATAAGATAACAATGACAATTGGTGCAAGTATTATTCTTAACAAGGTTTTGACTTTGATCTTATTTACAGATCCTACTCCAGGCAAGACAGTTGAGCGTGTTTTACCATTCTCGGTTAAGTATTGTCTTCAGAGAGCGAAGAGCCAGGTTGAGAAGGATTGTGCCACATTTGAGCAGCGCAAGGCTGATCTAATTAAGAGGCTTGGAGTTCCGCAGGAGAACGATCCTAATACAATTGCAGTGCCTGAAGATAAGATGGCAGAGTACAAGGACGATCTCCTTAAGATCTTACAGGAGCAAGTAGAACATCAGTTCCTCAAGCTCAAGCCACAGGATGTTCTAAGCATAGATGTAGAGGGTCTATCAGTAGAGGAGGTAAGCTTATTTATGGCACTTCTTATTGATGACGCTGAACTCACAGAGGAGTTAGGTGGTTCTACAACACCTACAGATAGTGCAGATACAACTGCGCAGGATTCCAAGGTTACAACCGCTGAGCCTCCAGAGGGCGTCACTGAACCTTCATCAACCTCCACCACTAATTAAGGAGTATTGTAAGAGTGTTTTGAACACCTTCAACAATAATCCTCCTTTTTTCTTTGAGGCGTCTCTTCTCCCTGATAAGACGCCTCTCTTTTTTAGAGGGTTTTGAGCAAGAAACCCTTCTGCTTCAGCTGAGGGATGAATTGCTCTAAAAGGTTTTTTAACTCCTTTTAAATCTCTTCCACTAATTATAATATAAAAAACAGGATACTTTAGAAGTACCAATTCTAAAATATCCCTAAACAAAAACCAAACTAGTAAGGAGTTTGATTAATGTCTGATAAAATTAGTATAATCCACAAATCTTTAAAAATTAGACTCTATCCTACTGAAGATCAAAAAATACTCCTCAATAAAACATTTGGTTGTTGTAGATTACTCTATAATGAGAGATTGTCTGAACATATCGAATGGTACAATGCAAACAAAGACTTATCTAAAGATCAGCGTTCAAAATTCAAAGGTAAACTACCTAAACAACTTCGAGAAGAGAAATATGAATTTTTAAGCGAGGTAATTGCAGAGCCATTAATCAATGCTCAGCGAAATTGTGAGCAAGCATTCAGTAACTTCTTTAAGTCCATAACTAAGCAAAGAAAAGGCAAAAAAGTAGGATATCCTAAGTTTAAATCTAAAAAACAACATAGAGATAGCTTCACGATCTATATGCTAACTCCTCGCTGTTTAGATTGGGAACACAGATTAATTACAATACCAAAACTTAAACAAGTCAAATTTAGACATGCTGAAGATAAGTCAAATAAATGGATTGATTGGTTTAAGGAAGCTACTACTAGAAGCATAACAATTTCTAAAAATGCATGTGGGGAATATTGGTGTTCAATCTTGTTTGAAAAGGAACAAGATGTTTATTCAACGATTAAGTTAGACAAAGCTATAGGTTTAGACTTTAGTCCTAATTCATTATATATAAATAATTTAAATGAAGAAGCTTCAAACTTCAAAAAAGCCAAGCAAGAAAATATAAAGAAACTAACAAAACTACAAAGGAATCTAATGAGAAAACAAAAAGATTCAAAGAATCGGGAAAAAGCGAGAATCAAGCTAGCTCGATTTGAGAATCATATTGCAAACATTAGAAAAGATTACAGAGAGAAGGAAACTTTGAGATTAGTTCAAACTTACGATGTAATTGGAATCGAAGATCTTAACCTTCAAGGTATGATGAGGTTCAGTCACAATGCTAAAAATTATATTGACACTAGTTGGTATTCATTCGTAACAAGACTTGAACAAAAAGCTATATTCAATAATTGCTTAGTGATTAAGTCAGATAGGTTCTATCCTTCTAGTAAAACCTGCAATCATTGTGGTTATGTTAATAATGAGCTAACATTGAGAGATCGAACATGGATTTGTCCAAAATGTGGAACAGAGGTAGTTCGAGATCAAAATGCTGCTCAAAATCTAAAAGAAAACGCAATTAAAATCCTAGTTGATGAGATAAAATCAACTCTACTCTTGGAACAAGAGAAAGTTATGTCTATGGAGGATATGGAAGTAGAGATCTGCAACTCAGAAATCTGTGGAATATCCTGTGAAGTAGAAAGTCAGAATAGTGATGTTCGGAAAAGAAGCCTTTTGCTTTAGCTCAAGGTTGTTCACGGTTGATTAATTCCACTAATTGAGTAGCGAGGATTATTAGTAGATGTTATACTCTACCCCTAAGAATATATTACAAGAGAGACTTAACAACATATTAGACCACCACGAAGAGACCATTATATCGGACCTGGTCAAGTTAAGTCTACTTAAGCGAGCTGAGAAGAACTCAGATGAGCTGGTCTTTTCAGAGATATACAATCTACTTGGCTTAGAGGACTTCACAAGCTTAATAACACTAACAGATGGCAAGACAATCACCTTCCCAACCAAGGAGGAGTTTGAGGATGCTCTGATGATAGTTATAGCCTACTATTACAGGACAGTAGAACAGAGGTCCTGGGATGAGATCAAGGATCTATTAGGCATACAAGATCTCAACTCAGTTAAGCTAGGTATACAAGCAGGACAATATGAGCGGTTCCTTCAGAAGATGATTAAGAGGTACAACCCTCTAGGAGGTGAGTAATGGACAAGTACGGGGATGTAAGTACCTTAGTTAAGATTAAGGACAACCTACCAACAGCTGAGCTTAAGGCAGATTCAGTACGCATACACAATCCTTCAGCAGAAGTCAAGTCAGCTCTCAAGGACTTTGCGGTTACGAGGCTTGAGAAGGTCAAGGATGATATAAGCTTTGAGGATACCATTAAGGACACAATAGCTTTGAGGATGCCTGAAGCAACCTTTGAGGAGCTATTAAGGTTATTAGCCATAACCTCAGCAGCCAACAATAAGATGACGGAGACACTTGCTAACATGTTCCAGTCACAGAACTCCGATAAGACTATTATAGAGCGCTTAGAGGACAGAGGAACCGAGAATGCAGCCGCTCAGTTATATGCAAGTACCAACAACAAGAATGACATACAAGCCTTAACATACTTAAGTATGATACTAGGCAAGGCACAAACACAAGGATTACAAGATCACACAATAGAGACCCAAGCCGAGGAGGTTAAGGAGTGAAGTTAACAGAGGAGTTGAAGTTATCTATGGGCGTAGAGATCCTAATATTAGGGATCCTAGACAAGATACTTAACATACACAAGGTAGGATCAAACGGTGAGGGCATAGTTGAACCTCGTGAACTACCCTTAAGTTTACAATACAAGCTTAATTGCAACAAGATATTATTAGAGAATGATTATAATAAGTTTGATGAGGCTCGAATAAGGCTCTTAATGAAGTATGGTATAGCCAATAAGGATATAGTAAGTGTAGATCCTAGCAAGCTAGCAGAGTATCAAGAGGAGCTTAATAAGTTGCTAGACACTGAGACAATACACTATGTAACCAAACTATCCTCTGAGGACTTTGAAGATCTGTCTAAGGATATAAGGACATCAATATCAACAGAGGAGTTTAAGGTGCTATTAGACTATCTAGTAGAGGATACAGACTTACAAGCAGCATATGCTAAGAGCATCCACTTCAATCTAACAGCCCCTAAAACGGAGGAGCCTCAGGAGGAGATTACTAAGTCTGAAGAATCCAGGCCTAAGGCAACAAAGAAGAGTACATCCAAGGCTAAGGCATCTGAGGTGGTTGTAGAGATCAAGGATAGTAAGAGAAGCAAAGTCAACACAATAGACAAGCCTAAGAACAAGAGAACAGTTAAGAGTACTAAGAAGGTATAAGGGACCATAAAGGTCGGGCGTTTGAAGATACTAATTATAATAGGTAGGGGAGCTTATAGACTCCCCTTAATTTAAAGGATCAATAGTGATAAGGGTTTAAGATTACAAATAGATTACATAAACCGTTAACGCCCTCCCCACTAATTGTAATATAATAAGAGGCTTCTTCGAGAAGCTTGTAACGTTACAAGGAGAATATTATAATGCCAGAGAATCGAACATATCTTGACCGGGCCGGCTTGATAGAACTCGTTAAACAAATCAAAGCTTACTACTCAGCTACTAATAACGATGGTAGAGTAGCTTATGCCACAGCAGCAGGAACAGCTACTAAGGCAGGAGCTCTTGCAGAACCACATACATTCCAGGTATCAGGAGATGCAACAGCTACAGCAGTATCCTTTGATGGTTCACAGAATGTAGACCTCAAGGTCACAATTGCAAATGCCTCTACAACTGCCAAAGGCTTAATGTCAAAGGAAGACAAAGTCAAGTTAGATGGTCTTGCTAACATTAAGAGTGTAGGAGACAAGTTAGCTGTTAGTGAAGAAGGACAGTTAACTGTTGATCTCAGCACTTATGCAACTAAGGATGATATTACAGCTGTCTTCAAGTTCAAGGGATCAGTAGAAGATGCAGCTTCTCTCCCAACAGGTGCAACAGTAGGTGATGTCTATCATGTTATGGATACTCACTCTGAGTATGTATGGGTTGATGGTAATGCAGACGATCCTAACACAGCGCATCAGGTAGCTCACTGGGAAGAATTAGGTCTATCCACAAGCTTGGCGGGCTATGCCTCACAAGCCTGGGTTACAGACAACTTTATTGGGAAGACTGAAAAGATTGCTGTATCAAGAATTGAAGGTCTTGATGATCATATTAAGGGTGTTAAGGTTGACGCAGCAGTAACTGCAGATAAGGTTGCTCATGCTCTTACTGTTGTTGGCCCTGGCAATAGCACAGAGCATACTTATGATGGTAGTGAAGCTCTTAAAGTTGACCTCAGTTCAATTGCAACTTCTGCATCTGTTGAAGCAAAGGCTGACAAGCTAACAGCAGCAGCTAGTGGCCACATCCTAGTAGGTGCAGCAGATGGTAACCTCGCAGATTCAGGAGTAGCAGCAACACAGTTAAGTGGTGGTACAATCACAGCTGGTAAAGATGTCGCCGCCACAGATGGAAGACTTGTTACAGGTACAGTTGTCAAGGCGTATGTTGACAAGCAGGTTGGTGATACTAAGAGCGCAGCAGAAGCAGCAATTACAGCAGCTATCAACAATCTTGACGTAGCAGATGTAACAGGAGATTACCTCACAGTAGTTGGCCAGACAGATGGTAAGATCCATGCAACAGCTGGAACTAAAGGTACAATCGCAGCAGAGTCAACAGGCTTAGTTGATGGTAAGACAGTCTATGCAGCCATTGCAAGTCTTGACACGGCCGTAGGTAAAATCCCAACAGCAGACATTGCAGGTATTGTAGCAGGTACAACTACGGAATAATCTTAGTGACTTAAGGTTAAGATAACTAAGGCCCTTCAAATGAGGGGCCTATTGTTATGGTCACGTAAACAAACTAATTGCTATAGAGGTGAACTCAGTGGCAAACAATTACCATTATCTAGGACAAGACAGCCTAGCCCGACTATGGGACAATATAAAGGAATATTACAGTAGTGACATAAACTCCATACACATAGGAGACAACACAACAGCCACTACAAGAGACATATACTTAGAGGGCACAGACAACATAGCCACAACCAAATACGTCAAGGACTTAGTACTAGACACCCTAACAGGAGGACTAGCAGCAATACCTGTAGTAGATGTAGAGGTTAATGGTGGATCGGTGTTAGACAATAGAGTAGCCAAAGTAGACATCCCAATAACGGCGATAAATGTCAAAGAGGGCAAGGTAGTAGTCAACAATAGAACAGCCTACATTACACTACCAGTAACAGACATACGAGTTAAGGGTGAATCAATAGTACAGGATGGCGTAGCTACAATAGAGTATCCTGATGCCCCAATACAAAGTATAAGTGTCAATGGTAACAAGCTAGAGGTAGTAGACAGCAATGTCAACGTAGTAGTACCTGCAATAAGTGTAGCAGGGAGTATAAAGGAACCCACAGACAATATCATAGACATAACAATCTCAGACTTAGGAGCAGTAACAGAAGAGGAGTTAGGGACCTTAAGCAAGAAGGTAGACAATATAGGGGCCCAACTAACACAACAAGCACTTAAAGATACAGCCTTAGAAGACTCCCTAAACGTCCAAACAGACAAACTGCAGACACTAACAGACAAGTTCGGCGTGGCAGAGGGTCGACTTAACTCACTAGCGACATCAATAGGCAAACCTAGTGGCTTAGCAACATTAGGTGCAGACGGCAAACTTACAGGGAATCAGATGCCTGATACACCTTATAAAGTATACAACACACAATCCGACTTGCCTGATCCTGGAGAATCTGGTATAATATATGTTGTCAAGGATAGTAGTAAGTTACTAACCTGGAATGGAGAGAGCTATGCGCCGTTAGAGGGTAGGGATGAAGAGGCAGACAAAGCCATAAAGGATCACTTAGCTGATTACGACAATCCTCATAAGGTTACCAAGGATCAGGTAGGCTTAGACTTAGTAGACAACACAGCCGACTTAGACAAACCAATAAGTAGGGCTACACAAGAGGAGCTAGACAATAAGATAAATATAACAGATGTAGTTGACTCTCTAGTAAGTCCGAGCAAAGACAAGCCTCTCAGCGCATATCAAGGAAGGGTCTTAAATGGTAAGATATCAGATACATCTAAACTTATAGAGAGCTTAGGATCTGTACTAAGGTTTAAGGGTGTACTACACAGCTTAGATGAGCTAAGAGCAGTTAAGGATCCTGAACAAGGTGATGCTTATCAGATAAGGATAATTAATGATGATGGTACAGAGCAAGACGACAGCGGAGTGGTATATGCCTTCAATGGTAATGCATGGGTAGCTATATCGGTATCAATATCAGACATATCTGCTTCGATAGCAAGTACAGAAGAAGTATATCAAATAATAGAGAACTACGGAGGTTAAGGTTAACATAAATGGACAAGGTACTAGGATTAGAAGGTGCGCAGATACTATATGATGACAACCGTAAGAGAGTAGAGGATGTTAGGAAGGATCTTCAGAACATTGATAATCTTAAGGTAGACGGCGCCAGAGTATCAGAAGATGGCAAATACTTATACTTAACATCTCATGATGAAGATGTAGCAGGTCCTTACGGTCCCTTCAGTGGAGGTGGTGGGGGTGGTGGAGGCTCCGACAATGAAGCTAAACTTACAGTTATAAACCAATCAGGAGACATGCCGACAGCGGTACCTACAGGTGGCAAGTACGTTATCAAGTTATACTGGACCTCTATAGAGCAGGACATGCCAACGGGGTCAGGTACTATTGAAATTAAGGTCAACAAGGAGACTAAAGTATCGGGCAATATACCTCAAGGAGAGTATCAGATTGACTTAATGCAATACCTAATAGTAGGTGACAACAGTATTAAGATTACAATATCAGATATCTATGAGAATGCTAGAACTGTTGCGTTCAGCGTTAGGGTAGTATCATATAGCTTAGTTGGTTCAGACAGCTTCGACCCTTCGCAGGCTTACAATAGTGCAATACCGTTCTCCTTCACAGCTAGAGGTGAAGGTACCAAGACTATGCACTTCTTGATAGATGACAAAGAAGTCTTAACTAAGAACATAACATCAGCCAATAGAGAAGATACAGTTGAGCTGCCTAAACAATCGCATGGTGTGCACAGATTAGTTGCGTACTTCACAACAATGTTAAGTGGGGAGACTATAACATCCAACTCACTAAGTTACGACCTTATATGTTATGAAGAGGATAATCCAGCAACAATCATAGCATCATCATTGACAGATATTGAGGTTGACCAATATAGTACAATAAGCATACCCTACTACGTCTTCAATGCTCTACACAGTACAGTAGATGTTGAGTATCTTATAAATGGTGAGGTAGTATCAACACTTACCAACGTAAGTAGATCACTGCAGACCTGGGTTAGAAGAGCTGAAGATGCCGGTGCTTATACATATACAATAAGATCAGGTAGTGCATCTAAGGACTTCAAGGTATCTATAACTAAGCTCAACGTAGATATCTCAGCTGAGACAAGTGGTCTATCATTACACTTAAGCTCTGAAGGTAGATCCAACAATGAGGAGCCTACTAAGAGGAGTACTTGGGAGTATGAGGGTATTAAGGCTCAGTTCAGAGGGTTCAATTGGAACTCAGACGGTTGGGTACTAGACAATGAAGGCCACACTGTATTGAGAGCCAAGGACGATGCTAGAGTTGTTATACCATATCACCCATTCGGTACGTCTAGTGGCGACATTAAGTCAACAGGTAAGACCTTAGAGTTTGAGTTCGCCACAAGCAGTGTCTTCGATTACGATACACCTATTATAAGTTGCTTAAGTGGTGGCAAGGGGTTCCAGATTACAGCTCAACAAGCGTTGTTTGCCTCTAACGTTAGCTCCTTAAAGACACAGTATAAAGAGAATGAGCATGTTAGAATCTCGTTTGTTATTAACAATATAAGTAACAACAGACTCATATACTGCTACATTAATGGTATTATATCTGGCCTTATAACATACCCTGTTACTGATATATTCTATCAGAACCCTGAAGTAGATATAACAATAGGCTCAGCAGATGCAGTCGTAGATGTCTACAGAATTAGAATATATGACAGAGCTCTAAGCAGGTTCCAGGTTGTAAATAACTGGATTGCAGATATGCAGGATGGTGCTAAGTTACTTGAAGAGTATAGGCGCAATACAATATACGACGACAATGATAACTTATCTCTTGATCTAATTAAGACACACCTACCTACTCTACCTTATATAGTAGTATACACGGATGAGGTAACAGACAAGAAGGGTAACTTGGTAGGGCACTTACCTACCTACAAAGGAGAGAAGTTACTAGTAAGTGGCTATTATGTAGACCCAGTTAATCCTCAAAACTCCTTCAGTTGGAAGAACGGAGAGATAGACGTACAGGGTACCTCATCACAGGCATATCCTATTAAGAACTTCAAACTTAAGATCAAACGAGCAGATACTTATGAGGACGAGACAACTCGTAAGCCTACAGACTGCTCCGGGTTCATTATGACTCAATTATCTGAAGAAGAAGGTAAGGAACATACAGAGAAGAAGTATCCTCTAAGAGGTTATGATGAGAGTGGCAAAGCCTTATCCATTAAGGAGAACACGTTTGTCTTCAAGGCAGACTACGCATCTTCTGAAGGTTGTAACAACGTCGAGTTAGTAAGGTTCTACAACGATGTATGTACACAATATGTATATCCAACACCCCCACAGCAGAAGGATAAGAAGATCCGTCAAGGCATAGACGGCTTCCCAATGGTATGGTTTGAGGTTAAGGGTGGCGAAGTTAAGTTTATAGGTAAGTACAACTTCAACAACCACAAAGGTACAGAAGATACATATGGCCTAAGCTATGGAGGTGAGACCTTTGAAGAGACAGCAGAGAGTGATTATTATAGATCAATAGTAGGTGCACCTGATGAATCTTGGGAAGTTACAGATAATAACAATCTTATAACATTGTGGAGAAGAGTAGCGGGAGATGCTACTAAGACGACTATAACAGACTCTGCGGGCAGACCTACAACTTATGATGTATATATCTCAGGAGATAACTTTGAGTTAGTTAAGACAAGATCTCTGGAAGCTATATACTTAGGTAGCAGTAGTAGCATAGATAAGAACGAGTATCCTAAGTACACTACATGGGCAACTGAATGGCAGAAGACTTATACAGACCTAAACAGCTGGATTACAGGCTACGCCCTGACAAGTATATATGATGCAGGTGAAGGATTAGACGATGAGACTAAAGCTCAGCGAGACCTTATAATACTCACAATGAAGAAGGATATAAGAGACTTGTTCAGTCTTACTGAAGTAAGTTCTCCAATAAGCCCTGAAGAAGATATGCTAGGTGAGTGGGGTAAAGGTGAAGCGGTAGCACATGCCTTTGAGGTCAGATTCCCAGGAGAATGGTACGATGCCCACACAGAGGGTCAGCCTGAAGTAGTTAAGGTAGATAGGTTTGTTGCCTTGCAGAAGTGGGTAGTATCTACAGATCCTAATAAAGTAACAAATGAGAAGTTAGAGAAGCCAGTAACTTACGCGGGCACAACTTACGACGTAGATAACGAAGCCTATAGATTAGCTAAGTTCAAGAATGAGTTAGGCTTATACTTCGATATTGAAGATACCTTGTTCTATTATATATACACAGAGTTGTTCCTGATGATTGACTCTCGTGTCAAGAACTCATTCCCAACATACTACTCAATCAATCATGATGTTCAGGCCTTTGAAGCTACCACAGGAGAACCTCTATATGAGGAATGTGGTAAGAAGGATGTAATTGAAGAAGGTAAGTCCTACTTCAAATACACAGAGTCAGAAGACGGCAATGTAACATATGAGCCATTTGAAGGCAATATAGGAGATAGCGCAGTAGACAGCGATGGTAACAAGCTCTACACTTATATGATGACTCAAGCGGAGACTCTGGATAAGAATGGTTGGCCACTAGGTAGATGGTGTTGGTTGCCGTATGATATGGATACTGGTATAGGTATCAATAACGAAGGATTACTTGTCTTCGATTACAGCTTAGAAGATACTGAAGCCTTAATAGGTGATAGAGTAGTCAAGATAGGAACACCAGGCAGTGAAGATGGCGTACCTGTATTCAATGGTGCATCCTCGGTACTGTGGAATAATGTCAGGAAGTGCTTCTCAAGTGAGATAGCCGATAGATATGTAACACTGCGAGGCGGTGCTATGTTCAATTATGACACTATTGAGAAGAGATACGAAGATCACCAGTATATGTGGCCTGCAGCAATCTTCAACGAAGATGCATATTATAAGTATATCCTACCACTCCTAACAACAGGTGAAGACAGATTAGGTATGTGCTTAGGATCTAAAGAGCAACAGCGCAAGTGGTGGATGTTCAATAGATTCAGGTTCTTGGATAGTAAGTACGTAGCAGGCGATGCAGTCAACAGTAGAATCAGCTTCAGAGTTAACGACTTAGCAGGAGACAAGACAATCAGAATCACACCTTACATAGACCTCTACGTTAAGGTTAAGCAAGGTGAGGCCTGGGAATCTACCCCTACTAAGGTATACAGAAACAAAGAGTTACCCGTATATATCAACGTACCAGAAGCAGGAGACACTGAAGCCTACATATACTCAGCTGATCAGATTAAGGAGATCAAGGGTCTTAACCAGAGCCTACATATAAGTACACTGGATATCTCTAAGGCAGTTAACCTACAACATCTAGACGTGTCCTCTACAGATAGTGTTAAGGGTAATACAACACTAGCACAGCTAGCAGTGGGAGCTAATACACTACTTAGAAGTATAGATGCCCGCAATTGCAGAGTATTAGGGGATATATCTCAGAAATACTTCACAACAGTAGTAGACTTATCTCAGTGTGAACAATTAGAAGAGGCCTACTTCAATGGTACTAAGTTAGCAACAGTTATGTTACCTGAAGGAGGCAGACTTAGAACAGTATATCTACCATCCTCGATAACAACACTCAACATTGAGAACCAGGGTAAGATCAAAGATATACAGATCCTAGACTTTGATGGTAATTGGGATACATCTAACATTGAGACTCTTATTATAGACAACGTCAATACTGAGGTGCAGTTAATAGCCCTAGATATTATACATACTCTAAAGTCAGGCAGCTTTGTTAAGTTCAGAGGGTTCGATATAACCTTAGACTCTAAAGATAAGTTCACAGAGTTCATAGATAAGTTGTTTGAGTTGAGAGGTGAAGGTGGTACAGATGTTAATGTTGCAAATATCCAGGGTACAATACATCTCAAGACAACTGAAGTAATTGACTATGCTTACTACAAGAGAACAATAGATAGATTCAAGGACCTTATAATAGATGCAGAAGTAGCTAAGACAGTGCAGTTCTACAACTACGACGGCACAGTTAAGCTAGATACTCAGGTATCAACAGATAACTCAGCTGCTACAGGAAGAGTAGAGTACAAAGGTGAAGCACCAACCAAGCCAGATACAGTTAAAATACACTATGTCTTCGACGGCTGGACCTTAACTCCAGGTGGTGCCTTGGAGGAAGATATCCTAGATAATATAACAGGAGATCTTATAGTATATGCTCACTTCAAGGAGATCCCAATATATTATGTCAACTTCTACAACTATGATGGTACAGTTAAATACCACACAGGTTACACTTATGATGTGGGAGATGTTGAATATAAAGGAGATAAACCTGCGTATAACGATGAGAAGTTTGGAACAGTAGAGTTTATGGGCTGGGGCACTGTAAAGTATGGTAGTGCAAATCTAATCTATGAATCTGGCAAGATTAGAGGCGTAGATAGAGACATCGAAGCTTATGCCATAATGAACTGGCCAATTATATCGTTTGAGGTAACCAAGAACCCCGACAGGCTTAACTATTGGCCTCGCAAAGAGGAGAATGGCGAGGTACTATATGAAGGTGACTACATAGACTTAGAAGGCATAGAGGTAACATCTGTTAAGTCAACTCCTAGTGGTAATCAAGAAGCTCAACTATTGTCTTACGATTATGAGCCTAAAACAAGACTTACCACGGATAATCACACCATTACAATATCTACTAGAGGTAGAATAGAGGGTGCTGACACAACAATAGAGAGAACTCTCAATATTGGCCTAGCAGTAAGCAGCAGACTCATGAGGGAGGCTGACAGATCCGTGTTCTTCTTAGAGGATGATTGGGATCCAGAAGGCATGGAGGTTGAATATACCTTCGATAACAGTGAGACTGAGTTAGTCCACATACCTGCTAAGACTGAAGGAGTATGCAGTTGGGTACCTGAGAAGATCACTGAGGTAGGCTGGAAGGGCATAGAGGTTAACTACAAAGGCTTCAAGACAATGACAAGGGCATTTGGCGTTAAGAACATAGGTAATCTTAATGAGACGGATTGGGAGACAATCTCAGCTGTATCTCAGGCAGGTCTAGCAGCTAACTGGTGGAGTATTGGCGACACCAAGACAGTGTACCTTAAGGCGCCTAATGAGATAGGTTACAAAGAGACAACAGCCTGGCAAGGAGGGCTCAACACCTACAGGATTATAGCGTTCGATCATAACATGGATGTAGAGAGTCCTAATAGACACACCATCACCTTTGCATTAGCAACAAGTTCAATGGACGTATACGACTATACGATAGTAGATAAGTTACCTGATAAGTTAGAAGGGGAGGAGGGGTCTAGAAAGACGTATGCAATATCCAAGGATGAGATAGGACAGTACTACGACTTATATTATTATAATAACAGCACAGAGTTCGAGGTATCTAAACACTATATAGGTAGAGCAGAGTGCTTGAGTGGATATAATGGCAAGAAGATCATGAGAGTAGAGTTAGAGGTAGCTCATGCAGGGGGTATGATGTCTACACCTAATGATGGTAGTGAATACAGTGGTGTTAAGTATAGCTGGGGTAAGGGATGTAATCTCAGAGAGATATGCAAGAAGTACCCTGAAGCGATGCCTAAGGATATGCAAGCAGTCCTCATAGATGTAGTTAAGAGTCAGAGAGACACGGCGCTTGAAGAGTATCCTTGGCCATTAGATGCAGCATCCTCTAATCGTTGGGACTTCAGCACTAAGATAAGAACCCAGTATGACAGGGTATATATAGCAAGTTGGATGGAGTTAACAGGTTCTGGTAGGAGTAATCTAATGTCAGCAACACCTCCTGGACTAACAACAATACAGGGGGCAGATGAGTCCGAATGTTGCAAGCAGTTTGAGTACTACAAGAACGGGGGTTCTACTCTGAGACTTAAGTTCGGCCAGTTAGGTACTACAGTATATGCAACGTCTTACCCAACTAGATCTTATGAAGCGTTCAGATGGATACCAGCTTATCTGTCTACACCAGAATACTTCTCAAATTACTATGCTTGGGTAGGTTATGATGGCGACTTACAGAACTATATATGGTCAACAACAGATGCGACTGCTCCGTTTGTGCCAATCTATACTGTATAAGAGGAGAAGAGATTAATGGACTATTATATATGTGTCAAGACTTATGAAGGTAGGGATCTAACGGGCAAGAAGGTTACAATACCAATTGGTTCGAGATTAGAGGCTAAGGGAGACTTCCTGTATTGGGAGTCTATCCCCCTATGTACCTGGCGAAGTGACGTAGCTAAGAAGAACTTTGTGTGGGATGATAACTTCGAGTTAAGGGTATGGTATCAGAATACAATCCTAGATGGAGACAGAGTAAGGACCTGGATTGAGAGGGTACCTAACTACGATGATAAGGGTAGAATTATAGGTACAAGAGAGGTTATAATGCATGGCCCTTATAAACCAGAAGAGGTACTCTATATTAAAGAGCATTACCCTGACTTGGTACAGGCCGGTGAGGTTATAAACTACAGTGATGGGTTCTACAAAGCTAGTATAGATAGATTAGAATCATTGGCTGAATATTGCAAGAGTATTGTGAACACTTAAGGTTATATTAGATAATAGAAGATGCAAGTGAGGAGGTCATACTCTCTGTCTTAAAATAGAGGGGACCTCTTAACCACACTAATTAAATGAATAAATCTTGGACGATATTGCCTTAAGTTAAAGTGAATCAATTATGTTAAGTTTGGGAGGCTCTAAGATTAAATAAGGAGCCTCTTAGTTATTAAAGCAATATCATTAGGGAGATAAAAAAAGTGGCAATACCAGGCGAAGATATATATAAGTTCAATCCAACATCGCGCCAATATCTAGACAGAGAAGGCTTAATAGAATATACAAGTAAAATAAAGAGCAAGATTGCAGAGGATATTACAGCCGATCTTGGGAAGAAGATAACAGCGGAATCTGAAGCTCGTGCTGCAGGAGATAGTGCTCTACAACAGAGTATAAACAATCTGCCTGCTAAAGCCTACTCTAAAATAACAGCTGTATCAGGATCTACAACCACAGCCGTAGAAGCTTCGGGCAAGGATAGTGAATTAAAGTTAAAAGCTGGAAGTAATGTAGCCTTAGGCGTAGATACAACCAATAAAACAATCACAATCAATGCCACTGATACAAAATATGTCGCAGCCACTACTAGTGCTCCTGGCTTAATGTCTAAAGAGGACAAGGTTAAGTTAGATGGTATTGCTACTAATGCTAATAAGTACACCTTACTTCCTGCAACATCAGATGCACTAGGCGGTGTAATGGTTCTTGCTAACTCTGGAATAGAATTAGCTCCAGACGGTAAAATCAGCCTTACTAAAGATAAGTTAGTGCAGATGATAGGTGCCTTCGCAGGAGCAACAGCATCTACAGCAGGACAAGTAGGTCTTGTACCAGCACCTGCCAAAGGAAGTACAAGCTTATACTTAAAGAGTGATGGTACCTGGGGGACACCTCCTAACACTAACACAACATACACTCTAAGTTCAGGTACAACTAACGGTACACTTAAGTTAACCCCGAGTTCGGGCTCTGCTCAGGATAATATTAAAGTAACAGGCCTGGGAGACTTAGCTTATAAAAACAGTTTAAGTGCCAGTGATGTTGGGGCTCTATCCACAGGCGCAGATTATATTGCAAGTGCAACAGTTAATGGTAATACCCTAACTCTCAAACCTAATGGTAAAACGGCTGTAACCTTTACGAACTCAGTATATGATAAGTTTATAGGAGCAACAGCATCTACAGCAGGACAAGTAGGTCTTGTACCAGCACCTGCCAAAGGAAGTACAAGCTTATACTTAAAGAGTGATGGTACCTGGGGGACACCTACTAACACAGTATATACCCACCCAAATTCAGGAGTAAAAGAGGGTACATATAGATCAGTAACAGTTAATGCACAAGGACACGTAATAGAAGGTACTAATCCTACAACACTTGATAAGTATGGTATTACTGATGCCAAGATAGTAAGTGGTACTATAACATTAGGTACAGCCACAATTACCCCTCTAACAAGTAGCAGTGTTACGGCCACAAACAATACTGCAAGTTGGGGAAGTGCTGTAGTAGTAGGCAAGGTAGGAAGCACTGACCTCAAGTTCATAATGCCTGCTAAAGTAGCAGCGTCTATTATAGATGGCACGCTTGCCGATGCGCAGATACCTAAGCTTGCACTAGGTAAAATAAATTCTGGGGCCATAGCTCTAACAGGCGGTGCTATAGGTACTCAAAATCTCAGCGGCAGTAATAGTGTATCTATAAATGTATCAGAAGTTAAAGAAGGATACTTAACTTGGGGAGGTAAGAACCTCATGGGCGGCTTCGGTCCTATAGATGCAGCTATGATCCCAACCTTAGGGGCTAACAGACTAGAAGCTTGTAAGGCTGCTGGTATTACAGTAGAGTATTCAAGAGATGGAGGTTCTACTTGGACTGATTATGGGCTGAGTGATATAGAAAAGAGAAGGCTCTTAGGTTCTTATAGTTCTTCTATTAAGGTGGGCAAGGCTACTAATAGCGACCAGTATAAGGCAAATTATCAAGTAAGAGTAACTTTAGATACATCGAAGTGTGGTGTATATACAAATTTAAATAAATTTGCAATATATATATCCACAGGAGGAATGCCAGGGACTTACTGCACCATAGAGGCCGCACCTAAGGCAAGTCCAACAGCTTGGGAAGTTAAAGTTAATAAACAAGCAATATCTGGTTGGAGTGGTTGGAATATAATAAATACACCTACAATTACTACTACTAATGGTTCCTCTTATTATGGTTGGATAAGGTTTACCTTTGGGGGCACTGGAGTAAATACCACACATCCTGAACAGGGCTTGAGTATCTTCAATATTCTGGGCTTCGGGGGTGTAGGATGGGCTACGCCATCTACATGTGCAAAATACGGGGTACCTTATAAGTATTACGCTGTAGATGCTTCTAGTGAGCCTACAACAGAGTTCTCGGGACCAGTAAAGGTATCCAACCTCTCAGCTACAACTGTTACCACTACAACTGTCATAGGCTCCTTAGGTAGTTCAGATGGCACCATGAAGATCTACGCCGAAAAGAATAATGAGCTTAACTTCGGTGGAAATAATGTTGGAAATAATACCATCTTCTTCGGTTTTAGAGCTAAAGACTCCAAAGCAATACCTGCTAAGTTCGTTATGGGGGGAACCTCAGGAACAGCAGAAGTAGTAGCTACTAAGTTCACGGGTGCTCTAAATGGCAATGCAACAACGGCGACAGCCTTAACCTCTAAAGGTATAGGATCTGAAATACAACCTGTATACTTCGATGCAAACGGTAAACCTGTAGCTATAAGTTATACAATAGAAAAGAGCGTACCTTCAGGTGCGGTGTTTACGGATACCCACTTCACAACAGGATTAGTAACAAGTAACTCTGCAACGGGAACATCTAATGCAGCTGCTACTGATGGCAATGTATACCTCAACTTAAAGGATAACTCTACAATCCGTAACTCCCATAAGATTATAGGAAGTGGGGCAACCACCGTAACTAGTGATGCTAGTGGCACAATCACTATTGCATCAACTAATACAACATACTCCGCAAGTACCGGAATATCCCTTAGTGGTACTACCTTCAGTAACTCAGGTGTTAGAGCTATCAACCCAGGCTCTGCTAATGGTACTATATCAGTTAATACTAATGGTACTGTAGCAGATGTAGCAGTAAAGGGCCTAGGCACAGCCGCCTATGAAGCAAAAACAGCCTTCGCTCTTGCAGACCACTCACATAGTAATTACGCCTCCTCAGTTAAAACAACAGGAACAGGAAATGCCATTACAACTATCACTCAGAGTGGAAATGAAATAACTGCAACCAAAGGCTCTACGTTCTTGACATCACATCAAGATATAAGTGGCAAAGCCAATCTCAGCGGGGCCACCTTTACGGGTGCTGTCGCTATTACGAATACTACAGCCAGCTCCAGCACAACTACAGGTGCTCTTAGAGTATCAGGAGGTATTGGCGCTCAGGGATCTATTTATGGGGCAAGGGTCTACAATGCAGTTTGGAATGACTTAGCAGACTGTATCCCTGTAGATGATGATGTAGAATTAGAACCAGGAAGGTGTTATTGCTTCAATGGCACAAACTACCACAAGTCCAATAAATACTTAGCAGACGGCATAATAGGAATCCACTCTGATACTTACGGCATGCATATGGGAGCCAAGCAAGGCGTTAAACAAATGGATGTTGCAGTAGCTGGGTTTGTTCTTGCATATGTAGACCAGGAATATCCAGTAGGTACTCCTCTGACATGTGGGCCAGATGGTATGTTGGTTAAAATAGAGAGAGAAGATAAGATTGAGTATCCTGAAAAAATTATAGCTACATACTGGAAAAAAGAAACAGAGGAATACTGGGGAAGTGAAACTCAAAAAGTCAAAGTTAATGGTAGAAAGTGGGTTAAGATAAAGTAAGGAGTTCTTATCTTAAAAAAAAGTGAACTACTCTTCAGCTAAAGACTGAAGAGCTTCTTTTCAAAGCATCACCACTTTGATTTTCTACTTCGTAGGATACTCCACAAATCTCTGAGTTACAAAGATTTATTTCCATATCCTCCATAGACATGACTTCTTGCTGTTCCAGCAATAGAGTTGATTTTAAATCATCAACTAGGATTCTAATTGCGTTTTCTTTTAAATTTTGAGCCGCATTTTGATCGCGTATGATTTTTGTTCCACATTCCGGACAAATCCAAACTCGATCTTTTAATGTTAGCTCTTTATTAACGTAACCACAATGATTACAAGTTTTACTTGAAGGATAGAACCTATCAGATTTAATCACAAGACAATTATTAAACTTAGCTTTTTGCTCAAGTCTAGTTACAAATGTATACCAACTAGTATCTACATAATTTTTGGCATTATGACTGAACTTCATCATACCTCGAAGGTTAAGATCTTCAATTCCAATTACATCGTAATTCTGAACTAATCTTAAAGTTTCTTTCTCCCTGTAATCTTTTCTAATATTAGCAATATGATTCTCAAATCGAGCAAGCTTGATTCTCGCTTTTTCTCTATTTTTTGAATCTTTTTGTTTTCTTGCTAATCTTCGTTGTAGTCTTGTTAATTTTCTATTGTTTTCTTGTTTGGCTTTTTTGAAGTTTGGAGCTTCCTCATTTAAATCATTTATATATAACGAATTAGGACTGAAGTCTAAGCCGATTGCTTTATCTAACTTAATCGTTGAATAAACATCTTGTTCTTTTTCAAACAAGATTGAACACCAGTATTCCCCACAGGCATTTTTGGAGATAGTCATGTGTTTTGGAATAGCTTCTTTGAACCAACTTATCCATTTTTTAGATTTATCTTCAGCGTGTCTAAATCTGACTTGCTTAAGTTTGGGAATAGTTACCAGCCTATGATCCCAATCTAGACAATTTTTAGGAAGCATGAAAAGTGAAAAGCTGTCCTTGTGTTGCTTCTTAGATTTGAATTTTGGAAAACCTACTTTCTTGCCTTTTCTTTGTTTGGTTATAGATTTAAAGAAGTTGCTGAATGCTTGTTCACAGTTTCTTTGACTTTGAATCAAAGGTTCAGCTATAGCATCACTTAAGAACTCATACTTCTCTTCTCTAAGTTGTTTTGGAAGTTTGCCTTTGAATTTGTTTCTTTGATCTTTAGGCAAATCTTTGTTTGCATTGTACCACTCAATATGTTCAGCCAATCTTTCATTATAGAGTAATCTACAACAACCAAACGTTTTATTTAGGAGAATTTTTTGATTTTCGTCAGGATATAGTCTGATTTTTAAAGACCTATGAATTATACTAATTTTATCAGACATTGATCAAACTCCTTACTAGTTTGGTTTTTGTTTGGGGATATTTTAGAACTGCAATTCTAGAATATCCTGTTTTTATTTTTATACTATAATTAGTGACCAGGGTTTAAAAGGTTGAAATCGCTGCATCCCTTAGACTAAAGACCTAAGAGTTTTAGCGATTTGGGTTTTTATAAAATTATGTTGTATTAAATGCTTGACCTTATCTACAAAATAGAGTAATATATAGATGTAAATAAGGAAAAAGCAAATTATATCAAAAAAAAAATGCGACTTATTATATAGTTCAGAATCTTATAAGGAGATGAATAATAAAATGTCAGATTGGAAAACAGACAGAAGAAAAGCAGGAAAAGCAGCAGGTACAGAGGCCTGGAATGCACAGGTAGATCTTATTAATTTAGATGAGACAGCAAGACAGTTAGGTTATGCTCTTGCAGATAAGTACGGCTTCGGCGCCGGCAGTGAGGAAGGGTTACTTCTTGCAGGTTATGCATTGAGTGTTATTGGGGGCTATGATCTTGGTGAGTTCTCTAAAGATAAGGTGACCAAAGCAAATCAGATCTTCAACTCTATGGATAAAGCAGATGTCAAAAACTTCAAAGATGCTCTTAATAATCTCAAGGTTCAGCATGATGCTGCCTATGAAGTCTACAAACCAAAGGCAGCTAGACAGTTCTCCATGCAGGACTTCAATAAGGCTCTTGGATCAATTAAAAAAGGTCTCGATAGACTTGGGCTTACCGCTGACGAAGCAGAGGATGCCCTTGATAAAATTATAGATATCTTGGATACTTACTTAGACTAAAGACAAGGCGAGGACAAATAGAGAAATGTCAGACTGGAAGGCTAATAGAAGAAAAGCAGTAACTGCCCTAACAAAAGCTGGAAGATATGGATACAGCTTTGCTTACGGTAAAGCATGCAAAGCTTATGGTCTGGCAAATGCCCTTGCCTATAAATATGGTTATAAAGGTGAAAGTGTACCAGGAAGTAAGAGAACAGAACGAGAGATCCTGGCAGACTACGTAACCTCTATAATATATGAGAGGCCTCTTGAAAATGACCCTATCAACAATCCCAATAAAGGTGAAAGGTTAAATAAAATCTTTGAGTCTATGGATCCTGAAGATGTTAAGGACTTCAAAGAGGAACTTAAAGAGCTCAAAAAGGACTATGATGAAGGCTATACCGAATACAAGGTAAAGATAGGCAAAAGAGATGTTATGGCTAACTTCAATAAAGCTATAAGTGCTATAACAAAGGGTCTAGAAGGATTAGATATAGAGGAAACACGGAAAGTAAGCGTAATGGATGAGATCTCAAATATCTTAGAAGGCTTACTAAATTAGAGAGGGGGTTGTTCATGATAAAACATGGGAACTCATTGATGAAGATAGAGGTATCCTTGCTGAATAAGTATAGCGCTTAGAAGAGCTTGAAAAAATCTATTGAAATATAGTGAAAACTTCAAGACCTAAGGTTATACTATATATGATCAAGGAAGAAAGGAGGGGTTGGTTCTTCAGATTCTAGAAGATGAAGAGGAGTCAACCCATTGTTAGTTAAATTAGGAATAAGGTATGTTAGGAGGGGAGGGCTTATGCCTGGATTATGTTGAGAGGATTAGAAAATCTTAAAATAAGATTCAAGTTAAAGCTGCATGCTTCGAGCTTCTTTTTATTTCCTAGAAAAAATAATATTATAACCAATATTATTAATCTCCCTAAAAATATAGAAAATTTAAATGCCTCTAGAAATAAAGTTACTATTGAATTAAATTTAAAGTGCAATGCAAATTGTATTTTTTGCAGCAGAGATGCTTCGGGGGCTAATAGAGGCTTTTCCTTAAGTTTTGAAGAAGTAAAGAATATTATTGAGACTTCTAAAAGATCAGGCACGCGCATGATAGAATTTACAGGAGGTGAGGCCCTTTTAGATTCTCTTCTGCCAGATTATTTAGATTACACTCATGAATTGGGAATGCAGACTCAGCTCATTACAAATACCCTTGGATTTAGCAATCCTATTTTATGCGAGCGACTTTTACCTAAATTAGATTCAATTGAAATGTCTGTACCTTGCGTTAATGAAAATACTTATAATAAATTGACAGGAAAAAAAGCATATTTTCAATTAATAACTGCTTTAAATAATATTAAAAAATCAGATTGCCAAAAGCAAGTATTTATAATAGCCCTTAAAAGTAATCTTCCTTATTTACTAGATACCCTGGAATTTTTTAAAGATTTTAGAAATTTAAACTACATATCTATAGTGTATCCTTTATTAGAGGGAAGAATGCATTCTCTTTTTGATGAATATCTCTCTTTTTCGGAATTCAGATTTTATATTATACCTTTTTTAAAAAGAGCAAAAGATCTAGGTATTAATATAGTAGGAAGTAAGATACCTCTGTGTGCTTTTTTTCCTTATGAAAATTTTATTTTTATAAATTCAAAAGAATTTCCTTATAAAAAAAAAGTTATACGTAAATATAAAAATGAACATGTATGCGCTTATAGGGAAGAAAATCTACTAGACGATCGAGTAAAATATTTAGAATGTAAAGAATGTATATATAAAGATTCTTGTTTAGGGGTTATAGGCGAGTATAAAATTCTTTTTAAAAAAATAGATCCTATTACGCGAGAAAAAAATGAAAATAGATCAAAATATTTTTCAAAATTCTGATTTTAAATCAATTTACAGCAGGGTGTACAATGCTGAGAGTTTAGAAATAGGTACTCTTGAGCTAAATCTCAGGTGCAATCTTTCCTGCATCTTTTGCAGCCGAGAAGCCCATGTTTTTAAAAAAAGTGAGAATTTAATTCTTCCTGAAATTTTATCTTTTATTGAAAATAAAGACATTATAGTGTTTTGTGGGGGCGAGGCCCTGTTAGATTCTAGACTTCCTTATTTATTAGAGTATTGTAAAAAAACAGGAAAAAAGACCGCCTTAATATCAAATGGCATTCCTTTTTCAGATCCTAAAATTTGCAAAAGTATTTTAGAAAATTTGGATTTTCTTACTTTGTCTGTTACCTCCGTAGATTCTAAAATTTATAATTTTATGACGGATTCCAATCAATTTTCTCTTTTTCAAAAAGGTCTTGAAAATATAATGAAGGACCCTCATGAGAAAAATTTACATAAAAGTATAAATATAGTATTATTGAATTCAAATATAAACTATTTGCAAGATATTCCTTTATTTTTCGAGAAATTAGGAATGCATTCAGTTTTTCTCTACTCTCTTTTATACCCTATATATTTAGGTCGTCTATTAGACTTCCCTCAGGAATTTCCTAATCCAACTTCGGAAATTTTTCAAAAAAATTTAATGAATTTATGTAATCTTTTAAAGTCAAAAAATAAAATAATTAGATTTGAAAATATGTCGAGCTGTTTTATCCCAGAAATAGACGCGGATTTTGTGGATTCCGAAGAAAATTACGGCAAACACTCTTTTTATTTAAAAAAAATTAATAATAAATTGATATCCTACACTAGAGATAGTATTGTTGGAACTTATAAAAAGTCTTTTCGGTGTGAGTCCTGTTTGAAAAAAAATTATTGCAGAGGTTTACCGGAAGTAGCAAAAATATTATTTGAAAATAAAATTACCCCCTTCAAGAGGGGCAATAAGGAAAAATAAATGTATAGTTTAAAACTAGGTTCTGCTTGCAACAATGACTGCATTCATTGTAATGTAAATTCAGAAGATAATATTGAAAATTTAATTTTTGAGGAAATTCGGGAGATAGTTGATGATATTCCTCAAGGGGAAATAATTTGTCTAGAAGGAGGGGAACCAACTCTAAGAGAAGACTTTTTTGATATAGTAGAGTATTGTGGTTTAAAAGGGCATAAAATAATACTCCAAACCAACGGCACGGGCCTCACGGAAGAAATCACCCAAAAAATAAAGCCTTTTGTAAAAAAAGTATATATATCTATATATTCTTCTAATTCTTATATTCATAATTTAATTACTAGAACTCATAATGAAAAAAGTACATTTGAAAAAACAATACAAGCCTTAAAAAATCTCTATAGGTATTCTATTCCATTCAATACGCAAACAGTTATTTCTAAAATTAATATGGCTTCTTTATATGATACTTTCTCCTTTATTCAAAAAGAATGCCCTGGTATTTTTATGTGTCTCACTTATCCTCATCCTATTAAAAATATTTGGGAAAATAAAATTTTAACATGTGTTTCTTTTAAGGAATTGAAGCCCTTTATTCAGCCTTGCTTCAGAGATTTCGGTCCTTTTTTAATAGTAGAGTCAATTCCTCCCTGTTATATATTTCCTTTTTATCAAAATATAGGATATAATTTAGACGCTATTATTAAAAATAAACTTTTAAAAAACGAGAATTACTATAAATATGGGGATGTAGAAAAATATCCAGTTAAAAACTTTAATTTTAAAAGAAAGGGCCCTAAATGTGTGGACTGCTTTTATTTTGAGGAATGTCTAGGTGTTTGGAAAGAATATGTAGATTTGTATAGATTACATTTCGATCTTTTTCCTATAGATATAAAAACCCCCTGGAATATTTCTTTGGATAATTTTCTACAACTTGAGATAGATGATTTTTCTTATGAGGATATAAAAAAGATCCTAGAAAATAATAAAAATTATAAGCCTGTTTTAATTAAGATTAAAGATTTTTCAAAAAATCTTTCAATTAAATTGAATAGGGCAAAAGCAATATCTCAGATAGTAGACAATTATTCTTTCCCAATATCTTTTTTAGATATCCCTAAATGTTATTTAGAGCCCTTTACTGGAGTAATCAACACTTATCAAAAAAATTTTGAAAAAAATTCAGACAAATGTAAAAATTGCAATTTTAGAAAGGAGTGCTTTGGCTTTGATTTCAAATTAATTGATTCCAAGATGAAGGATTGGAAATGAAGCTATCTTAAAATAGGAGTGAAAAATGCTAAGAATTTCTTTAGAAAAAGGTGAGGAAGGGTTTGAAATCTTAAAAAATTCTTTAATTGAGGACAGAGAATCTTTTTTAGAAAATAATTTTATAAAAAATAGAAAAGATATAATCACATTGATTCTTTTGGATAGAAATGTTATTTTTGAAAGGGTTCCTGAAAAAAGTAGCTCTTTTATAAAAGATAATATTTTCTGGATTAAAGCTCAGTACCCCGCTGTGCTTTCTTCTTCCCTTGCAGGAAGATATGAAAAGCCTTCTTTATTTCCAAAAGGAGAATTTCTTATAAGTTATTTTCGCTCTTTCACCTCTGAATCCCTTGCTAAAAGGGACTGGATTATTAATGAAATTCCTTATGCTCTTATTAATTCTATTTTAAAATTAAAAGGAAATGAGGAGTATAAAAATATTCAGTTAAGGGGGCATACAGTTCTCTATAAAAATAAAAAAGTTTTAGCAGAAGAAACTTTTTATAATTCTTCTTCAGTATTTTTTGATTGTCAGATTCATCTAGATTGGAATCAGGAAAGTTGGGATATTTATGATAAATATTGTAGTGAATTTAAAAGTGCATATGAAAAGGGAAATCTTTTATCTTTATTAAATATTTCCAGAGAAGAATTTTTAAAAGTTTTTATATCCGAATTGGAAAATTTGGAATATTTTATTAAAATAATGGAGTGAATTAAATTTTATGGATGAAATTTGTACACGATGCGGAAAAAAGATAGAAAATACAAAAATAGAAATTAATTTAGGCTTTTCTGTTTTTAAAAGAGAAAATAATGTTTGGGGATTGTCTTTGGATCTTAATCAAAAATCTGTTGAAATTTTATGTGCAAATTGTTTTGATAATTTTTGCAATACTTTATTTATTAAAAATAATAATGAATTTTTAAAGAATTTTAATACATCTAAAAAAAATAAAGATCCTGTTGAAATTGACGGAAATGTGGACTATAACTAGTTAATTTTTTTAACAGACTTAAGCAAGAAATCCCTTTGCTTTAGTCAAAGGTTATTCACACTAAAGATTAAGTCTTAAAAATTTTGAAGGAGGGTTTTAAGTAATGTTTGAATTTTTAACAGACACAGGATCTGAAATAGATAATTACCTTAGAGAATCCTTAAATATAGGCCTTCTCAGGACGGGTGTTACTTTAAAAACAAGAGAGATCTTTTCAGATGCGAATTGGGATAATGTAAATGCTTTTGAATTTTTCAAAGATTTAGAAGAGGGCGTAGTAAGCATATATCAGCCCGCAATGAATTACTGGAAAGATATTGTAGAAGAGATATTTAAGAAGGGTAAAGACGTATTATTTTTAGGTATGTCCTCCAGATTTACAGGGGGAATCAAAAATCTTAACATTATTAAAATGCTTCTGAGTCCTATTTATCCTGACAGAAAATTAGTAATTTTGGACTCAGGGCTTGTTGCAGGAGGCGAGAAATGTCTAGTATTAGCTGTAGCAGAGTATTTAAAGGATAAAAGAGAAGAAGATGTAGAAAAAATAGCCTCTGAAATAAAAATCAAGTTTTTAGGCAGAGGAATAACTTATTGGATTTTAGATTCTTTAAAATTCTATATGAAGGCTAATAGAGGTTTAGATTCTTTTAAAGATTTGAATATTCCTAAAGGTTATCCTATAATAAAATCTGAGAATGGCAGCTTTTTTTTAAAAGGATTATTTAATTCAAAAGAAGATGCTTTGGAAGCACTAATAGGGGATATAAAACTCTCATCTATAGAGACTTTGGAGTTTACTTACTCTCCGGACTGGGATTTAAAAAAGATAAGAGAAGTAGTAAATCAGCTGGAATCTAATTTAAATATTATTATTAATCATAATATTACTTATCAGAGCCCGTCAGTTACTGCTGTAACAGGGCCTTATTCTTATAGTATAGGAGTTTTAAAAAATGTTACTTTTTAATGAAGCTTTTAAATCTTGTTAAAAAACCTCTAATCCTTAGAAGATCAAAGGGTATTCTTTTTTTAATACTTCCTTATACTAATTATATATAATAAGTCAACATAATATTTCTTATGTAAATAATTAATTTTGGTAATTGACATCTAATTTAGGAAGGATATAATATGAAGGATACAAATATTGAATTGTCTGCAGAAGACAGACAAGATATAAATCTGTCTTTAGAGGTTATTAATACCGCAGAATTTGAATTGAGGAATATATCGGGATTTGAGAATCTCAAAGAAGAAGAAGTACGAAATATTTACCAAGGGGCTTGTGATGCCCTGATAGAAGGGAGAGTAATGCTACATCTTCTTCGCCAAGAATTTGTAAAAAAATATAATATTCCATATGATTTTATTTCCATCGATGGTCATATTTATTTACAAGAGGATTAAATAATGGCGGTTATCCCTGACAATCAAAATTTTTTATCTACAGACAAGAATACCCCCCTAAAGGAAGCACAATTAAAATCTTTACTAGCACAAGCTATTACAGCGAGAGCTAAAAGAGGTTGGACTACTTCTGAAGACAGTATCAGTCTCTATACTCATAGGGTGTCCCTTTCTCAGATGAATGATATGTCAAACGTTATTATTGACAAGTCATCCGATCAGCATATTCCTTATAGTAGTTCACCTTATCCTAAAGCAATTTCCTCAGGGTCGAAAGTTTTTGCTAAAGCTACAGATTATAATGAATTGCAACAAGCAGTAAATGATATATCTAATAATATTATGTGCGAAGGTTGTAGTAATACTTGTTATGCAAGCTGTGCAAATTCTTGTGCTTCAAGTTGCACTAGTACTTGTGTTAATTTATGTACAGATAATTGTGGCTCTTCCTGCACAGACACTTGTAACAGCATAAGTTGTAATAATGCAAATTGTTCTGCGGCTAATTGTTCTTCGGTAGCTTGTACAAAAACCAACTGCTCCTCAGGAAGTTGTTCTTTCGGTGCTTGTAATGCCTCGGGATGTGATAAAGGCTCTTGCGAGAATGGTTCATGTCATCAAAGTTCTTGTGAGAGATCAGGATGCAACTATGATAGTTGTGATTCTACTTCCTGTGATTCTGGTTCTTGTGATACAGGCTCTTGTAGTCAGAAGACATGCAGCGATTCCGGGTGTAGTAAAGATACATGTGGCAAGGCCACCTGTTCTAGTGGGGCCTGCAACGGTGGTGAATGCAATTCAGGAGCTTGCGCGAGAAGTGGCTGCGACGCTTCTAATTGTTCCACGGATAGTTGTGATGACGCAGACTGCAATGCGGACCCTTGCAGCAATAATACATGCAATAGCACGGGCTGCAGCCACGATAGCTGCTCTAATAACACTTGTGACTCTGATGATTGTAGCACTGCCACTTGTTACAGCGGGGATTGCAATGGTGGATCTATGAATAAATCACATTAAAGGAGATTTTTAAAATGGGTATATGCTCAGGATGCTGGGGAAATTGCAATAAGGGCTGTTCTGGTGATTGTAATAATAAATGTATTTCCACTTGCACCGGATCTTGTGTAGGATCATGTTCAGGATTATGTGAAAATACATGTACAGATACCTGTATTAATACTTCTAAAAATGATACTCGTATTACTTCTTTTGTCGTAAAATTTTAAGGGGTTTAAATGATTAAAAAATGGAATGCCTTTAGTGGTTATAATATAACAATCAATACTACTGAAGATTGTAATTTAAGATGCAAATATTGTTACGAGATATATAAAAAACCTGGAAATATAGATCTTAATACAGCTAAGAAATTTATAGATTTTATTTTCGATGATCCCGACCCTACCAATATAAAAGATGAAAGGCCAGATGCTTATGATGGATTGATTTTAGACTTAATTGGGGGTGACGCCCTAATGAATGCTGATATTTTAGATGATATTTTTAAATATGTAAATACTCGTTGGGCTTTAAGTGATAAATTCAAAAAACATGGTTGGAGATCCTCAATATCTTCAAATGGTACGCTATTCTACAAAAAGGAAGTTCGAGATTTTTGTGAAAAATGGCAAGACCACTTAAGTTTAGGGGTGTCAATTGATGGTTGTCCCACTATTCATAATAAGAATAGAATATTTTGTGATGGTAGGGGGAGTATGTCTACTATTCTAGAGTGGTGGCCCTGGTATAGAAAAATATTCCCCGTAAATTCTTTAGAGACAAAGGCAACTTGCAATAAAGACTCTATTCCTTATTTATATGAATCTTTGAAATGGATGCATGAGGAATTAGGGTTAAGATGGATTAATCAGAATTTTATTGGGGAAAACATGGATCTCATCGAAAAGGATCTTCAAGAATTAGACAAACAACTTGAAAAGTGCTGTGATTATTGTTTAAAACATAAAGAAGATCTTTATTGGTCAATTCTAGGAGAGAGATTCCAATTTCCACGCAATGAAAAATATGATTCTACCTTTGCTACTGCAAGTTGTGGAGCAGGACAGATGCCCGCTTGTTCTATTAAAGGTGATTTATATCCTTGTTTTAGATGGCTGCCTCAATCTCAGGGGGATAAATTTGCAAAATATAAAATTGGAAATATCCATGGTAAATTAAATAAAAACCTCTTTAAGGAGGTCAGAACTTTAGCAAGGGCTTCTAATTGCACAAAGGAAAATAAATGCTTAGAATGTGAGTATTCTTCAGCTTGTGTTTGGTGTGTAGCTGGCTCTTTCGCAGAGTATGATGATTTTATTAGACAAACTCATATATGTGAGGTAACAAAACTCCAATGTAAATGGGCAAAAATTTATGTAGAGAAATTAAAGGAGAGTTTAAATGAAAATACAAAAGTTTGAGGGAATGATAGGGCCTTGCGGAATATTTGATGATAGTCTAGGTATGACTAATGATGAAGTTCCTGTTTCCTTAGAAAATAATGTTTATAGTGACGCTATGAACTTAGATGGATGTAATTATACCGCCCTATTATTAGATTCTTTAGATTTAAATCTCCTTAGACCTAATTTAAGATCCTACATAAGGAATGCTATTTTAAATAAGGCGCAGACTTCTTTTGTATATGGTGAACTCTTACGCCCTTTCAATAAAGCCTGTAAAGAACTGGGGATTGAATGTAACCCTCACATTACCCCTGATGGAATATTTATTAATATGGAAGATTATTTTACTTGGCAGAAATTATATTTCCATCATCCAACAAAAAGTGAAAAGAGAGCTTAAATTAAAATATGGAAGAAATAAGTGAAAAAAAAGAAATTACTAAAGAGTATCTAATATTTTTGTATTCAAAATTAAAAAAAGAATTGAATGAAGCTTTTCAAAGTTTCCAGGAAAATTTAAAAGCTGAAGATATAAGAGAATTAAATACTAAAGTAGCAGACATACAATCCAGGGCTCGATTATTAATTATGTTTATAATTTCTAATTGTGAATTAGATAATTTATCTACCACTATAGCTAATGTTAAAAAATGGCAAGAGGAAATTACTTGTGAGCAGCTATTTTCTCAGAATTAATTTTTAATGTTTTAGAGGAGCTTTGGAGCTCCTCTTTATATTATATATGGAGGCCGTTGGTATGCATTACTTAACATCCATTCTCGACAAGCTCAAAGAGCATGAAGTACAACTCAATAACATAAACGTCTTTCCTATAGCAGACAAGGATACCGGAACCAACCTCTTCAAGACCTTAAATGTAGAGGTAGATGCCACTAACTTCAGAGACTTCCTATTCAAGTTATCTGACAAGGTTCTTTACTCAGCCAGGGGCTCCAGTGGCAACATACTAGCACTATACCTCCTTGGCCTCAAGGAGAACTACAATGATAACATAGTAGAGACCTGTAGGGGCGCAGCCCAGTTTACATGGAACACGATGTATGAGCCTCAAGAGGGTACGATACTCACAGCCATGAAGGCCTATCCAACAATCTTTGAAGGCCCTAAACAATACATAGGAGACTTCTACAACAACGTTTTAGATTGCCTTATGAGAGGACCAGACTTACTACCTATTTTAAAGCAGCACAACACAATAGACTCAGGAACCTTAGGGTTTACATACATCTTACAAGGACTATATGAGGCCATAGTAGGCGAATCCTTACCAACACCAGAACTCACTTTATCCCCTGTAGATACCTCAATCACACCGGAAGAGAAGACTTACTGTGTAGAGTTATTACTAGAGGGCAACCACAAGGAGGAGCTAGGATTCCTTAAAGATTATGGTGATGAGTTGATAATCCTCACCTTAAACAACGAAGCCACCAAGCTCCACATACACACAGACAATTATCAAGAGGTTATACGTAGAGTAGAAGGGGTGGCACAAATTAAGGCCACAAAGGTAGACAACATGAAGGAACAAGGCAAGGCTTGACAATTTTAAGGTGTTGTAATATAATTATATTAGAGAGGTGATATAGTGAGCAAAGCAAAGACCCTAACTAACTTAGAGCCTCAGCACAATACATGGATGCGAGAGTATCAGCGACTCTTATATGAGGAGAGAAGATTCGATGAGGGCTCGCTCAACACTATTATGACTCAAAGCAAGAAGGGTATGATAATTATATCAACAGGGCGAAGTTCTGTCAATAGTAGTATCCCTGGGAACGACTTATCTGAAGAGTTTGAAGCATGGTGTTACAAGACAAAGAGAAGACCTAACAAAGCATCCGAAGATAAATATTTAGAGGAGAGGAATGCTCAAGCCGATAGAGAACTTAAAGAGGAATTGAAGAGCGGTGATAACCCTTATGTATATATACCTGTATATGGTGCTTACAAAGGCAAGGATGAAGTAGTAGATGAGAGTGAGAAGTCTTACATAATCTTCAACTCCTACAATCGTTATAAGGGTAAACAAGGATCCTGGGAAGACTTATATGAGAGAGCATTAGAGTGGTGTATTAAGTATAAGCAGGACTCTGTCTTTGTGCAACCTCCCAACCAACCCCCCCTATTATGCAAACCAACAAGGCCAAAGGATAAGCAAGAGTAGTTCAGGGAAGTTCAAGTTCAATGTTGAGAGTGAGACATACTTCACAACTATTAAGAGGAAGAAGTCTGCTCCTAACTTCACAGCAGATATTATATTTGAGAACTATATAAGAAGGGATCTACCAGCATCTCTAATTGATAAGATGAGGAGAACACAATATGGGGAACTTTGGAAGTTATGACACTCAAAAACTTCTAAAAATGTTATGCTTTTTAAAAAATAGAGACGGGGAGTAGTATACAACAATGGAACCATACAGCCTAACAATACACAACTTAACCTTCAACATAGAGCTAACCTCTGAAGAGAGTAGGTTTGACTTACAGACATTAACTATATACTTAAACAGGGATTTACCTATACAGAATAAGAGATATAATCTAACACAAGGGATTACGCGTGCCTACTTACTAGCTACGGGACACGACTTCCAGGATACCTTCACATTAGATCAACTCTGCGCTATTGTAGCATCCTTAGGTGATGAGATCCTCAGTGAAGTAGACAATGCTATCATGTACTTCGAGCAATAGAGGTTAATTGAGTTGCGTAAATTCAGACCTCCTAAACCTCCAAGAGTCAACCATAAACCTGACACTTCCTTAATACAGCACGGCACAAGTAAGGAGGAGTTAGATCTCCACAAGACTATCAATCTCCTAATACCAGGGATTAGAACCATTAAGGGTGACAGGGCAGTATTAGAGGGTAGGGAGATAGACATATATATACCCAAATATAGATTAGGAGTAGAGTACGACGGCCTAGCATATCACTCAGAAGGCAAGACCCAAGACTATCATCTCTGGAAGACTATAACAGCAGCCAAGAAGAGGGTGAGGATTATACACATATGGTCAGACCTGTGGACCAATCGAAGAGCTCAAGTTGTAGACTTCTTAAGTAAGGTATTAGGCAGGACAACGATATTACCTTACAGCGAGTGTACTATTGGTGAAGTAAGTGCAGCTGAGGGTAGTAAGTTCCTCAATGCAACACACATCACGGGCTGTGATCCAAGAGCACGGGTATTTATAGGTATATATTACAAGAACTATCTAATAACAGTGGCATCATTTACAAGGGATGAGACAAGCTGGACATATCTTCAGAAGGCGGATAGAGCCACATGTTGTATAGAGGACGACTTAGCACACATATTTGAGTATATAAGGGCTCACTACAATGTTGTGACCTTTAGAGCTACTATAGATAGGTCCCTATTTGATGGCAGTGATTTAAGGCAACTTGGTTTTAGAGTAACAGAGTGTACCCCTCCCAATGCCCATTGGACTCAGAATTACAAGTCTCGAGTACTACAGGAGGGATACACAGATGATCAGATGATAAGCAAGGGATATCATAGATTCTATGATTGTGGTGAACTTATATTAGAGTGGTGTCCTATTATTCAAAGAAGTAATCCCAAGTCTTAGTAACACTAGCATCAGGATCAGACATCCACTCATAAGCTATCATATCAACGCTATCGGAGTTCATCATACAACTGCACCAATAATCAGCCAAGCACATAGCTAGTACTACATAGTAGTCATAATCAGTGAAGGTGCTATTAAGTTCAGGTGCTGAGAACCCTTGCTGCATTGCATGGTCTCTTGCTGTACTATAAGCTCTTTGGACCCTAGATCTAGCTTCACTAGGTGTTATACCTTCGAGTAGTTCATGCATAGATTTAGTAGCAGGTACCATATGATCTATTACATACTTAGAGGTAGTCTCATCGAAGTGTTTATCATTGAATATGCCACACTGTCTTATGATTTCCTTTTCGACAACTTCAGGCATATCTTTATGTAGTCTATCTAGTAAGCGCGACATAGATTCTACAGAGCATTTCATTTTAGGACTATTTAGATCTACAATTTCTATATATTTTGTCATTTTTAGGATTTTCCTTTTACATTTTAATAGATGCCCGCTACAGTACCCTTAATTAATTTATACAGTGTTTCTATATCTTTTGAAGATAAGGTGAGCGATCCTATAATAGGTACAGGCTGATTTATAGGTCCAACCTTTTCAGCTATTTCGTGGAACGTATCATACAAACCATCTAGTTCGATATTATTATTCTCATCTAAGTATCCACTACTCATTAAGGTTGTTCTATTCTTATTTATATAATCCTTAGCTGTTGGCGCAAAGATTCTAACCGCAGCAGGTATGCACCATTTTCTCCAGTCATCTATTTTAGGACATAATTCTTGCACAGCGAACGCATATGCACCATCTTCGAAGTTCTTTATACTTACTTTCATTCTTAATTAATCTCCTAGTAGCGGGTTTATTATTCTTTAATCATAAGAGGAGGTGTTAGCTCCTCTTATTTTTCCTTCTAGACTTTTTCTTAAGTCGTTGAACCTGTTGTTGTTGAGGTTGGATTGGTCCAGCTATTGTATAGGGGCATTGGATTTGGACAAACATTACCAGATGGGATAACCATTTTAGTTAGACTCTGTAACTGAGCAACCTGACCCTGTAAGCATCCAATATTAGCAGTATTTGTAGCATTATATACAGCCTGCTGAGTGAACTTATTATTATAATCTGCTTCGAACTGTCTTCTCCAAGTATCGAAGTAAGTATAGATCTCCAATCCTTTTTGATCGACTGCCTTCTCTGCTTTTCCTAATGCGATTTCCTGTTCAAGTTTAGCAATCTGCATATCCTTAGCAGAGTCATATCTTGTAACATATTCATCTTCTGCATGAAGAGGTGTGCCATTAACCATCCCTCTGCCTCCAAACATATTACCTAAGCCATTAAGTAGATTAGGACCTAATACCCCAAGACCTGTTCCAATTGCACCTAATGTAACACCGAGATTACCTTTGCCATTACTAGCATAATTAATTTCTGCCATTTTCTTCCTTTCTCCTTTAGAGTTTCTCGTAGAGATTCTATTTCTCCCTTCTAGCTAGCTATTACTTCTCTCTACATTATATTTGGTCTTTTTTGGATCCTAGATAGTGGCATGTGTTTTTATTTTTGTTTTAAGTTTGTGTTAGATTTATTTAAGTATTGTTTTAATTTTGCAACATTGTTGATTTAAGAACACCTCATTTTCAGAGGTGTTTATATTCTATACAGGGTAATCTATTAACTTTAGGTAATTCCAGAGTCTCTTAGCAACTCTTTCCTTATTATAGTTGAACTGACTTATTGACATATTTAAGGTGTTGGCTATCTCTGCTATACCTTTCATATCATAGATGTAGGCAGTGATAGCATACGTCTCTCTATCAGACATTTCACATTCAATGCATAATCTTCTTAATTCAACTTTAGGTAGGTATCGTATACTTCTTATAAACTCTTTAAGATCGAAGTTTTCTGACATATTTCTCGTATTTTTGCGCAAACTTTTCCCTTAGTTTTGCGATATTTAGGTAGTTTAACTTTTTCACTTTGCATTTAAGGTTCTTTAATATAGCACAATATATACAAGTCGGAGCATCAATAGTAAGTCCTCCTAATACTATCTCAGTGATTCTTCATTTGTTTTTCTTGAGTTTTACTCTTCTCCCCTATTATTATTAGTGCTATTTAAGCCACCTCAACCCTATGATTTTAAGCTGTTTTTAAGACTTTTTCTCAATTAATTTTCAAGGATTATTCAATTAAGAGTTAGGGTGTCTATTATCTTTTGTTTTGCATTTTAACAATTTAAGAACTTCTTGAAGATCCTCTGAGGCCAACACTAGCGTGGCCTCTTCTATTATTCTTTTCATTTTTCTTTGACTCATTTAACTATTTCCTCCCCATCCTACAATTTCACTTCCATCAAGATACTCATAGTGTAACATTAACTCCAAGCCATCTGCTGTTGCCAGAGTATTACTTAGTACTGCTTTAGGTATGAGGACAATTACACCAGATGATTCTTCAAGCCCTATAAACCCTACAATTCTAATCTCGTCAGGACGGCATTCCCCATTATTCAGGCTAGTTAAGGTTTTGCGTCTAATCCACTTGCCTCTCAGTTTATCCCTTACTTCCTTCTTGGATAAGTTGAGAGCTCTACCCTCACCTCTATCTATAATTATAGCAGCTACGCAGTGGGTATGTTTGGAGCGCTCCACCTCATTATCTTTGTATGCATTCTCTACTACGCAGAAGGGAGAGTACTCTCCTAAGCTTAAGTCAGTGTTCACATGTTTAAGGGTATGCCTGTAGACATCTCTGTCGGAGTAACTATTATTAGCCATAGACAACAACTCAGCAACATCATCAGAGGCAAAGACTGTTGTACCTATAGCGTCTTTAAGCCTATAATCCAGAGGGTTGAGTATGACGTCATTATAAGTATATTTATATCTCATTCGCTTAGAACCTTCTTACCTATAGTTGAACCATCTAGGAACGTACAGGCATTGAACAACTCCTCTGCGGTATAGTACTCTTCATTGCCTAACAGGACTCTTACGTCCTCCTTGGCTTCATCGTTCTCGTAGACTATATCATAAGTGAATCCTATTATCATATATTCACTATTACTTGCTTTAAGCTTAACCCACTCCTTATCCTTTAAGTACTTCCTATCTACAGGACTACTTAAGTCCAGTGCTACCCAATTGTTCTTCATCCTATTCCTCCTTAATGTAGGTTATATACTTCTAAGGGCTTACCACCCCACTTACCTCTTGATGTATAGTAGGGGCAAGGCTTAATGATCATTGTGTCTCCTATTAGGTTGTAAGTTACAGCCTTAACGGGTCCAATCTTAACAGGCTTCTTGTCTCTATATAGTGGTTGGCAATGTTGAGGAGCATTGAAGTAATGGGGACCTTCTAGGCCATCATCGTAAGTTGTAATACACTCAATCTCTTGAACCTTAACCCTCTTAGCTGTGTAACCCTCAACAGAGTAGAACTTATACCCCAGAATCTCCGAGTCATATGTAAACTTGGCTGCTATAATAGATCCTTTAGATAATAATCCTTCAGATACCCGCGCTGTCATATTATATGATCTCCTTATCTATATATATATAATATAATATTTGGGGAGTAAGGTCAACCCCTGGGTTGATATTATTATAAGAGAGGTACACTATGAAGAGTGTTGCAGCGGAGGTATTGATGGAGTTGCTTAATCGAGGAGGGGGTAGAGTAGAGGAAGACGAACTTAGGGATCTCATAGATCTTAAGAGGCAAGAACTTAACTTAGAACTTAACACAAACCCACTTGAATCTTCTAAGCATTGAGGTTATATTATAGATATGTGCAGTACAGTAAGAAGAGAGTTTATAATGTGTCGTAATTGCCCACAGCGAACACAAGGCAAACCATCTAACATACCAGATGGTTATTATTATGATACCCTTAATGGAGTACAGATCCTTAAAGAGTGTTCTTGTCATATTAAGTGGCGCAAGGCTAACGAAGTATACTATAAGTTAATCAATGCTAACCTTAAGGATAATCCTTATGGCTTTGAGGATTATAAGGGCACAAAGAGCCTAGAGGATGTAAGAGCTTTAGAGTATGTGTCTCAACACTTCGACAAGTTCCTAACTCGTAAGATGATATACCTATATGGTCCTAATGGCACCCAGAAGACTTCTATGTCGCAGGTCTTAGGTAAGTCCTTAATCGAGCAGGGTTATAAGGTGCAGTATATCTTAATGCAGGAACTTCTCAATAACCTTATGCCTGACTTCGATGAGACAGATAATGATAAGAAGGCAGTCATTAAAAGGTATATGGAGACTGATCTCCTAATCATAGATGAAGCCTTCGATAAGAGTAAGGTGACTTTGTATAACTCAGGCTATCAGATCCCGTTCCTAGATAACTTCTTGAGAACACGCTTCGAGATCAATAAAGGTTCTATATTGTTTATAAGTAATAAGAAGCCCGAAGAGATAAGTAGTCAGGGATTTGGGGAGTCATTGCAGAACTTTGTGATTAGGAATACAAGAGGCTCTTATCTTATATTCGAAGATAAGTATATTGAAAATACCTGCCCCGTAGATAGACTGAGCTTGTTCAAGTAAGAGAAGGAGAATTGAGTTATTATGGTACAAGAGAAGAAGAGAGCGTCTTATGATACTGTGAGATTAGCTGAATATAGATTACTCAATGCATTAGCCAAGAATCCTGCTTATATAGAAGATCCAAGAGTGTCAGTTGAACTCTTTGTAGATGAACCAGCAAAGTCTGCGTATAACGCGATTATAGCGCTCGTAGAACAGAAGATAAACATCACACCCGCTAGCTTATGGCAGGCAGCAAGTAACATTGACTACCATGTAGATCAGCGTACTGTACAATGTATATGGAATATAGACAGTGAAGGAGCCTCTAGTTTAGATGATATCTTAGGTATCTTAAAAACTGCACAACTCAAGAATAACCTTTTAGATAAAGTTGACGACCTTAAAGAACAACTCGAACAACCTGGTGATCTAGATGGAGGTACCTTACTGTCTAATATATACGGCCTAGATGAGATGCTCCAAAAATCATCTAGAGGAGACTCCCCCCTAATTAGCTTCTCTGAATGGGCTGATATGTATATTGAAGACCTCAAACTTAGGAAGGCAGGAAGGAAGTATAGTTATGGTGATCCCTTATTAGATGAGTATCTGTATAAAGGAGCTTATCCTGGTGCTATAACTATGATCTGTGCAGGAACCAATATGGGTAAGTCAACTTATGTATTATCCCTAATTAATAACTTATTAGAGAACAATCAGCCTTGCATGTACTTGTCACTTGAGATGTCAGGAACGGATACTATGGATAGACTTATCTCTATGAGGTGTGGTATCCCTAACGAAGAACTATATAACCCAGATCCTACTAACATAGATCACCTCATTGACTTGGTTGAGAAGGAGAAGCAGGCCCTGCTCAATAGAAAGAACTTTATGTTCTGTGAAGACCCTGATATAGATATGCCTAAGCTTAGGAAGTTGATTAAGGAGTTTAAGCAGCGCTCTAAGTCAGATTATTGCTTGGTCGCTATTGACCTCCTAACTCAAATGAAGAACTTCATGTCATCTAAAAATAATTCTAATACCGCTACGGCTATGGAAATAGCTATGAATGATTTGAACGCTCTGGCTAAAAGTGAGAACGTGCATATAGTAGGCGTTGCACAGCTTAATAGAGAAACAGATAATGTTAAAATTAGAGATTTGCAGGATATTGAAGATTGTAGACCCAATTTGGCTTCTATTAAGAACTCAGGTGCACTCGCGGAAAGATCAAGAGTGGTATTAGTATGTTTTAGAAATCGCTTTTTTATTGATAGGTACTTGCAGGATGATGAGCAAGCACAAGCCCAACCAGATATTATGGATGTGCAAGTACTTAAAAATAGTAATGGACCTTCAGGCAAGAAGCTTAAATATATGTTTGACTCTGATCATTTTAAGTTATTACCCTTAGCAGATGAAGAGCAGGCCAAACTTGACTCCTTAAGAGAAATCGACTTCTGATTGAGGAAGATTACAGAGCTTTGAGTTATATTATATATAATATGACAGTGCAAGAAGCGAAGGATATATTACTCAACAATAAGATAATAACACCTCTAACTAAGGGTGATGTGGGGTTCAAAGTTAACCCCTCTCTAATAAGACACAATATACCCTTAGAAGAGAAGTTATTAGAATACCCTGAGCTCTATAAATATCTCCTAACATTCCCCTCTATAAAGGAGGGGTTATATAGATGCTATCATCTACTGGATAAGACTCCTACCTGTAAGTATTGTGGCAAAGACTTATACTTCACTAAGGTGAAGTACTCAAGAACATGTGGATCAAAAGAGTGTGTGTTCAAGTTAAACTTAGAGTCTAAACTTAAAAACAACCCAGATGATCCTTACAATACTAAAAAGCAAAAAGAAACAGCTAAGAATAAAACAGCGGAGCAACAGGCCACCATAATAGAGAAGAGGAAAAAAACCAAGCTCGAAAAATATGGGGATGCTAATTACAACAACTCTGAAAAAAACAAGGAGACTTGTTTGAAAAAATATGGAGTGACTAACCCTTCATTAGTGCAGGAATTCAAAGATAAAAGAACTCAAACCAATCTGGAAAAGTTTGGGGAAACTTCAGTCTTCAAAACAGATAGGTTCAAAGAAAAACTCAAGAAGAATAATCTCGAAAAGTATGGAACAGAGTATGCATCACAATCAGAGATAATAAAAAACAAGATGAAACAAACTTGTCTCGAAAAGTACGGTGTGGAATATGCGTTCCAAGCTGAGGAGGTTAAGACCCATATTAAGCAAACTCTGGAAAGTAGAACACCTGAACAAATAGCAGCTACTATAGAAAAAACGGAAAAAACTAATCTTGAAAAATATGGAGTTAAGTGTGTCTTAAGTAGTCCTGAAATAAAGGATAAAGCTAGAAAAACCATAGAGAAGAAAGTTGAGGAAGACCCTGAATATTGGAAGAAAATAAAAGAGAAGGGTCTCGGCACCCTAAAAGAAAAATACGGTTCTCTGGAAAAATATTATGAGGTAATTCGAGCAAAAACAAGAGATACTCTAATTAAAAATTATAGCTCCTTAAAAAAATGCTATGAAGAAAGGAGTGAAAAAGCAAAGGAGAGTAGTTATCAAAAATATGGTGTTGCACATTATAGGAATACAGAAGAGTATAGAGAGAAGGATAAGGAAATAAGAGAAGCTCAGTACTTGAAGTTCAGAGAAGAAAATCCTACAGTTATATCACTCTTCGAATTAGAGGAAGCCAATAAAGGGTTCTTTGAGAGTCATGGAGTGAATAAAAATAGAGAACCTATCCTAATAAAGGAGAGTATAGAAGCCCTGGGCTATGAGATAAAAGATTATAACTTCGGTAATGGTGATGTATCTAAACACTTCCTAGGAATAGACTTAAAAGGCAAGCCTATCGAGGAGTTCCTGAAAGTCTTCGAGGATATACTCAAAATTAAGTTCAAAGAGTTTATAGCAGGAGCCTATAGATCTAAGGGTGAAAAAGAAGTATATGATTAAACCTCAAAAATATAGAAACCTCTCATATAGTATTGTTAATTTTAATCTTTAATATATTTAACTACTAATATTAGTATGAAAGCAAATGAAGTGATGAAATTATTAAATATCAAAAGCAGGAACACCTTGAGCAGTTATGTAAAGGAGGGTTTAATAAAAGTAGCTACTACTCCGAGGGGAAGATATATCTACGATGAAGATTCCGTATATAGATTTATAGGACTTAAAAAAGAAAAGAAAAATAAAATAAATATATCTTATTCTAGAGTTTCTACGCCCTCTCAAAAAAATCAATTGAAAGAACAAACAAAAAGAATATATGAGTCTTGCTTATCTAAAGGCATACAACTAGATTTGCAATTAGAAGACGTGAAGTCAGGGATGAATTCAGATAGAAGGGGATTTCAAGAATTAATACAAAGGGTGATAAAAGGGGAAGTGGAATTAGTAATTGTAGAAAATAAAGATAGGCTAATTCGCTTTAATTTTGATCTGTTGGAAAATATTTTTAAATATTTTGGAACAAGAATTGTTGTTCTAAGTGAATCTCTAGATAATAAAAGTTATGAGCAAGAATTAACAGAGGATCTTATTTCTATAATTCATCATTTTTCTATGAAATCGTATTCTCATAGGAGAAAACTAAATAAAATTAGAAAAGAATTAGAGGAAAATAATTAACTCCCTAATTAATCCATACTAATTAATATATAAAGGTATATAAAGAGTGAAGACAATAAAGTTGCCTTATAAATCAGAAGGTAAAGAAAGAATCCTATCTTATGTGAATAATTTCAATTCCGTATTGAGATTCACATATAATAGAATAACTGATTCTGAAAAAGGCTTATCTACGAAGGAACTTACTAAATTCCAAAAAAGCATGAATAATGTCTTCATTGACTCTCACTTTAAAAATTCTGCTATTTTCAAAGCTAAAGCTTTACATACGAGAAATCCAAATAAAAAAATATTATTTGGTGGGAAAAAGATATTTGAGCAGAGGAGAAAAAATACTTTAAGTAAGGAAGAGTTTAAAGCTTTGAGGTATGCTCCCTTATGTTCTATAGGGGAAGCAGATAAAAAAGGAAATAGGAAATTCCAAATAGTTTCTGATTCCAAAATTCTATTTAAACCCAACAGAAAAGAACATATAGAATTAATCCTCCCAAAACTTAGAAATAATTATAGAAAAGAATTACTAAAATTAATGTCTTTTCAAAATTCTAAGACTATCTCCATTACATATGAATTAGATTGCAACTACATATATATTTCTTATGATCTTCCCGCAGGAGAATCTTCTACGAAAAAGAATAGTATCCTTAAGGATAGGATTTTTGCGATCGATTTAAATCCCAATTATATAGGATGGTCCATAGTAGATTGGAATAGTGGTGAAGAATATAGATTAGTGGCCTCTGGTTTGGGATCCACCAAGGATCTTAATGATTGCGATTTTTCTCTAAAAGGCAAGGGGCTAAATTCTTCCTCAAAAGAAAGAAAATACATTTCAAATAAAAGGAAACATGAACTTGTAGAGATATCTTCTTATCTCACTTCACTGGCTTATCACTATCATTGTCAAATTTTTTCTATGGAGGATCTAACTATAAAATCCTCTAACAAAGAAAAAGGACATAAATACAATAAATTAATCAATAACTGTTGGAATAGAAATCTTCTTACAAATCAAATAGAAAAAAGATGCAAGTTATTGGGTCTCGAATTTTTAAAAGTCAAAGCAAATTACAGCTCTTTTGTAGGTAACTTAGCTTATCGAAGAGAGAATAGACCCGATATGATTCTTTCAAGTATTGAGATTAGTAGAAGAGGCTATGAGTTCTACCATCAGTACATAAAGAAAGATAAAGAAAAACAAAAGAACATAATTTTCAATGAAAGCAAATCTAATAAAATTCTCATAAAGAAATCGTTGGAAGAATTGAAGTATGAGAAAGATTTCACATCCATCGAAAAATTATATAAAGAAATAAAAACTCTAAATTTGAGATATAGAGTTTCTTTAAATGAAAATTTAAAGTTTTTCAGTTTAAAATCTAATAAATCTAAAATTAATTGTTATAATTATATATAGATTGTTATGTTTTAGATATCTTATGTTAAATCTATTGTAGCCGATGAAGTATACTATCAGAATAGGGGTATCATCAAAAATCCAGATAATGACAAGCATCTTGAATTAGACATATATATCCCCTCTAAGAAAATAGCAATTGAATATAATGGGAGTTACTGGCACTCAAGATGTGATAAGAACTATCACTTAAATAAGACCTTAGCTTGTGAGAAGTTAGGCATAAGACTCATACATATATGGGACTATGAGTGGATATACCAACAAGACTTAATTAAAGGATTCTTGAAAAACCTCCTCACCTCTAAAATCAAAATAGGTGCCAGGAAGTGTGTAGTGAAGAAGGTGGAGTTAAAAGAGGAAAAAGAGTTCTTGAATACTTATCATCTTCAAGGCTACCAGAAATCTATGGTATGTTATGGCCTATATTACAAAGGAGAGATCCTACAACTAATGAGCTTCAGCAAATCTAGATATAGAAAATCTATACCTTACGAGCTACTCAGATTGTGCACCAAAGAAGGTTATACTATAATAGGAGGATCTAACAAGCTGCTTAGGGAGTTTGAAAGAGAATATAGTCCTAGTAGCATTGTATCTTATTGCAATAGAGATAAGTTCAGGGGAGATGTATATACTCAATTAGGATTTGAAGCTGAAAAGTTAAAACCTACGGCGTTCTACGTCAAATTAAAGGAGAGTAGCTATTCAAGATTCTCTGCTAGTTCATTAGCTAAAGTTGGCGCTGACAAACTTATAGGTACTTGTGATGGTAAAGGATCAAATAATGAAGAGATTGCCTTAAGAGAAGGCTACTTCAAATTGTGGGGTACAGGGCAACAAACTTATGTGAAAACTATTGAAAAGTAAGGGCCAATTGCTTATACTATATACAAAGAGGAACCTTAAATGTCTAGAAGCACAAAAAAACCTTATATACATTATACATCGTTCGATCCCAAAACTCAGAGAGCCTTCAGAAACTTGTCTAGAAGGCTTATAAGGCGTAAAGGTAAGTTGAGCGTTAAGGCATGTATGAGCGCAAGAGACTTAGAGGACGTAGAAGATGTATATCATAAAGGCACCTCCTTTAAAGATGGTTATGATGAGTGGACCCTGCCCTCAGATGGTCATCAGCACTACTATAATATAAAGTCTGGGAGTTGCTTAACTGAAGAAGAACTTAGGGAAGATAGAAAAAAATCTATGAGGAAGTAGTAGCTCAAACTAATTAAAACAATATGATCATATGCAATGAAGTCACGGAAGGGAAGCCTCTTAAGATAAACACAAAAACAGGGGTTATAGAGTGTCAGAAGCTAATAGTGGACAGCACTCTAAACAATACCATCATAGACACAAAGAATGACACAATTAGGACTGACTACTGCTATGTTCGGGAATACATGGAAGAGATTCAATCGAGTTCAGAGAGTCCTATTATAATCTCAAGTCCGACCATAGAGAAGGCGATTAAGTTATGTAGTCTTAAGAGACCTAAAGCAGATACGGGCCCTACTGTCTGGCTATCATTAAAAGAGCCAACACTTAAATATATAGACTTCGGAGATGCTAATAGAACCACTCTAAATATAAAGTATCAGGAGATCTCAGAAGACAATTATCCTAAAGGGCAACCTAAATGGATAGTGTGGCAATCAGGAGCCTCATTAAGCCTGGATATAATAAATAAGATATCTGCCTACGATATATATGATCTCTGGAATACTCTATATAGATATCATGGCTTCAGGGGCTTTGATGGTGAATATAAAGGTTACATAGCTCAAATAATACTAAATGCAATAGCAAGCAATGAGGACTCAAACCTATCTGAAGAGTTAATAACGTTTCCAATAGACCTTGATTATTGTAATATAATCTACTCAAGCGCTGATCAAATGGAGAAATTTGAGTTCTATAGCTGGAATATCTGGAAGGTTCTAGTACCCCAAATGTTTGGGCTAGAAATTGACGATAAAGGCGAAATCACCTACCTAGAAGGCTCAGAATTGTTCTACAGCAAAGACAGTGATTGCAGAGTATCATTGCCAATACCTTCAGTATACATAGGACTAGAAAATAATAAGGGCAAGGCAACACCCTACATAGAAATATCTATACCCGCAAATGATACGAGAAAACCACAAATAGAGTGGGCATGGAGAAGTACCTACAGCTCCTCATTAGAAGAGGACAAGTGGAATCATGCAGATGCAGGAACTACTACTATAAAGTTAACAGACGCTCAGTACTTCGATATGGGCGACGGAAATAAATACACAGGCAAGTTCAAAGGACAACTACTAGTAAGAACGCACAAAACTTACGACTTCACGAAAGGCTTCGGTTCTATAAGAGAAGTATACTCTGATATAAGGTCCATTACACCGGAAGGTTCAGAAGATATAAGAGGTAAGAATATACAAGTAGGTGCAACCTTAGATACTTCGGGCAAGGTTATATTGGGTAACCTTGCAGTAAAGAAAAATGATACTCTAACAGATATACTAATAGGTGAGAATGCAAGATGAGTTTGTTAATTAATGACTTAAAATCACTAGAAAAAGCAGAAAAAGACACTGTGTTCTTAGTGAGACACACAGATGGATTAGAACATAAGTACTCCTTCGAGACATTAGCCAAGGATGTATTAGAGAATATTGTTACTGATAATGCTGACACTACTAGTTTAGGATCTCAGACAAAGCCTATAACCTTAGTATATGCTCAGACAGTTGTGGCTAATACTTATAATGGTCATACGTTAGGTAAGTTCGACGACATGACAAGTGCTAGTAGTCCTGAAGCGTCAGCTACTGGTACAGTTGTGCAAATGCTAAATGAGAAGATGACGCCACTGGTATCAGGAACAACTCTTAATCGACATGATAATATTGAAATTAGATTAGATGAATTAAGTAGTGATGGTACCCTTAAACAAGCCCTTAAGTATGTACCTGCAACAATTAAAGGTACCTATAAAGAGGTAGGATATAGCTCCCCAAGAAGCTTGGGCATAAAGATAGGAAACTACTATTTAGGGTCAGCAGCAACCTTCGGCGTTAAGAGACAATTTATATATGGGGCTTCTACTACAATTGAGGAATATCCTAAAGAAGCCTACGAAGAAGACAGTAAATACCTTGCTACTTATGCAGATCTTGCCTACAATACAAAAGAGCTAATCAAAGAGATCTCAAGTAATGTCAAAACTGAAAGCGACAAGCTCACAACCAACAATGCGTATACTCTCACTACAAACAACAAAGCCCAGAAATTCTACGTTGTAGGCAAAAAAGAAGCAGCAGGAACTACTCAAACTGATAATGAGCGCCGTAAGTTCTATGTCAGTAAAAACGATGCAAATGCTGTGACAGTAACAATAGATACGGACAACTCCTCCACACTATCAGCAACATATGTAGCCAATGCAATCTGGAACGATATTGCGGACTACTTAGAGGTAGATGAGGACTTAGAAGTTATATATGGTCGAACATATACAAGAGATCCAGAGACCTTAAAGATTAGGCTAGCACAAAAGAATGAACCAATAATAGGAATAGCATCAGATACTTGTGGCTTCAAAGTAGGAAGGAATACAGACATACATCAAATCCCGATTGCAATTGGAGGATGGGTCTTGGCTTATGTAGATAACGCCTACAAGCCTGGAACACTGCTTAAGGTAGGTGACGACGGTATCTTAACTAAAGCGACTAAGAGGGATGAAATCTTCAATGCCTTCAGGATTGCAGCAAGTTATGATAGACCTGAACCTCAAGAATCCTGGCATGGTAAAGAAGTTAAAGGTAGACACTGGGTCAAGGTTAGATCTTAAAAATAATAGTAGAAATCCCCTCAAATAAGAGGGGAATATTATTGCTCAGGGGTTATATTATATACAATATGAATATATATGAAACATCCCAAGCAACAATAAAAACTGTTGCACCAGAAGTATCAGCTATTATAGATCAAGAATTACAAGATCAACGCAACTATCTTAAAATGATAGCAAGTGAAAACTACTGCTCTGCTGCTGTTATGGCTGCTCAGAGTTCAATCCTAACAGATATATACTCAGAAGGCTATCCTGAACATAGATATTATGCAGGCTGTGAGAACATAGATAAACTAGAGGAATTAGGTCAGCAATATGCCTGTGAGTTGTTTGGAGCTGAACATGCATATCTACAGCCCTCAACAGGCAGTGATTGCAACTTAGCAGCTTATTGGGCAATCTTAAAGGCCAAAATTATTGATCCTATGTTTAAATACATACAGGAACAATACAGCCCGTTCTCTTACTCAGCTCAAGGAATTAAGTACGAAGAAAATGAGGCTCCACGAACCTTAAGTGACTTAACAAAATCTCAGTGGGATACAATAAGGCGTGCATGTCATAGTCAAAAACTTCTGGCAATGGATTATAGTTGTGGGGGACACCTAACACATGGTTATAGGCAGAATATATCAGCACAGATGTTTGACGTATATCAATACGGAGTAACAACAGATAGAGAAAGCCCTAACTATGGTCTAATAGATTATGAGGCCTTAGAAGCAGAGGCGATGAGAATCAAACCTCTAATCCTCTTAGCAGGTTACTCAGCCTATCCCCGCAAGCTCAACTTCAAGAAGTTTAGGGACATAGCAGATAAGTGTGGGGCCGTCTTAATGGTAGATATGAGTCACTTTGCAGGGCTAGTAGCTGGTAAGGTGTATGAAGGAGAATATAATCCTGTACCTTATGCTGACATAGTAACTACAACAACCCATAAAACCTTCAGGGGTCCTAGAGGGGCCATGATACTATGCAAGAGATGGCTAGCTGAATATGTAGACAGTTCATGTCCAACCTGTATGGGAGGACAACTACCACAAATACTTGCAGCTAAAGTAGTAGCGCTTAAGGAGGCCATGTCAGAAGATTACAAAGACTATGCCAAACAAATAATCCTGAACTCCAAAGCACTAGCCAAATCACTTATAAATAATGGCATTAAAGTATGTACAGGAGGCTCTGATAATCATATAGTACTTATAGATGTAAGCCCTCTGAACTTAAATGGTAGGCAAGCTGAAAATATCTTAAGAGAGTGTCACATAACAGTTAATCGTAATGCTCTACCCAATGATCCTAATGGCCCTTGGTATACTAGTGGTATTAGATTAGGTACGGCTGCTCTGACAACCTTAGGGATGAAAGAAGCTCAAATGATGGAGATAGGAGAGTACATAGCTAATATCTTAAAAAATGCTCAACCTTATACTATGAAAAGTGGAAATAAAAGTAAAGTAAAGGTTATATTAAATATAGATACAAAGGAAGATATAACAAGTAAGGTTGTGGAACTTATAAGAGAGTATCCTGCCTATAAGGAGCTAAGTAGCTATGAGCAATGAGAATATCTTAGGCATTACCTTAAGGAATGGTTATGCACTATACTACAATAATAACTTCGATAGGCTTAGGTCTGAGACTATTAAAGAAACCTTAATAGATGCTAAGTGGAAGTATAGTGAGGAAGATAACACAATAGTACTTAAAAAGAAAGATATAATCTTAGAGTTAAGCTCGACAGGTGTTAGGGCTTATATAGGTAAAATGTGGGAATCACATCGCAAGTATTGGAGAGTAGAAATCAACCTTACAAACTATGAAGATGTCGAGATAGATAAAGATAAGGGAACCTTAGAGTTCCTAGGTGAAAGTAGTGAAACACAAACAGGAAGATGCATTATAGCAATTATATATTACAAGTAGAGTGTGTTGTACTAAATAAACAGTGAGAGGGTCATCCAAATAGGATAGGAGCTCCTACTATGTGAGTAGAGAATGTGGGTTCAAACCCCGCCCCCCTTAATGCCTCCCATGTCAACGGCAAATTGGGTATAGACAGCAAAAATTATTCTGGAAACTTAGACATAGACAAATCTAAGAGAAGATAGGCCCTAGTTGGTCTATCAAACACAAAAACGTACCCAGTCTTATTTGAGAGTTAGGTTATCCCTAACTCTCTTCTTGTTTAAGAATCCACCAAGTTCTGGTTATATTATATATAAGGAGCCAACACAATGTCTAAACTAATAGAAGCAGCTTCAAATTATACAACTACTGAAAATGGTGCTAAAACATACAAATCTACTACAGATAAAATACTAGACCTCTTCGCTATGGGGGGTGCTCTAAGGAATGCAGATAGTACAAGGATTGTAGAGATGGTAACAAAGGCCTACAAGAAGGATCCTATTAAAACTCTACAAGTACTACTATACTTAAGAGATATTAGACAAGGACAAGGAGAGAAGAGGGTATATAGAGAAGCTCTTAAAGAGATCTTAAGGCCCTATATACCAACTAAAGGGGATATACCTCGCAAACACAGAGCCATACTTGAAAAAGTGTATAATACAACTATAGAGTTAGGCAGCTGGAAAGATATAACAGATACCTTGCCTGTAAATGCCTATGCCTTCTATGTTAAGAAGCATATGAGAGATGAGAACTCCCTAATGTTCAAATGGTTACCCTCTATATCAGGTCCAAGAAATAGCAAAGCCGAAAGCTTAGCCAAGTACTTAGGAATGACTCCTAAACAATATAGAAAATGGCTATCCTCTAAGAGAGCCGAACTTAAGTTAGTAGAAACCTCTCTGTGCAAGAAAGAGTGGGATAAGATTGAATATGATAAGATACCATCACAAGCTAGTCTTAGGTACCGAGAAACCTTTGAGAGACATGATGGGCGTAGGTACAAAGAATATCTGTGCAAGGTTAAAAATAACCTCAAAGAGGTTAAAATCAATACCTCTACACTATCACCCAGCCAGGTAGTTAAGGAGTGCCTAAATCTAAATTATGAGGACGAAGCCTTAGAGGTATTGTGGTCTAATCTACCCAACTATAAGAACAAGGATAATGCGTTGGTTATAGCAGATACTTCAGGATCCATGTATGATAATAGCCAGGGTCCTCTATCAATAGCGCTAAGCTTAGCCCTATACTTTGCGGAACATAATACAGGTATCTTCAAGGATGAGTTCATCACGTTCTCAGAGTGGCCAGAGTTCTTGAAAGTAGATAGATCAAAATCACTATATGAAAGACTTACAATAGCTAAAGATGCTAATTGGGGTATGAATACAAACTTCAAGGCTGTGTTCGATATGATCCTAAAAACAGCTATAGAATATAATATCCCAGAAGAAGAGATGCCTAAGACCCTATACTGTGTAAGTGATATGGAGTTCGATGAAGCAACTATGGTAAAGGAGAGTACCAACTTTGAAGCTATCACCAAAGCATATACTAGAGTGGGGTATTGCATGCCTAAAATAGTGTTCTGGAATGTAAACTCACGTCAAAACAATGTCCCTGTTAAATACAATGATAAAGGTGTGGCACTAGTATCAGGGAGTTCGCCATCAGTGTTCAGCATGGTAGTGAGTGGTGACTTAGATCCTATTAAGTTCATGGAATCTGCTATCAATAAACCCCGCTACCTAAATCCTGCTATGGAAATAGTAGCCGAAATTAAAAAGGCTAAGCAACGCCCTAAGAGAAAGGCTAAAAAATTAAAGAGAACCCGGATTGACAGGAAGTAACAAATCAGTTATATTATATATGTAAATAAAGAAAACACAACACACAGGAGAAACCTAATATGGAAGCTAAGAAAATTAGAACAGTTGAAAGTAGAATTATGGAACTTGAAGCAAATAGTGATGCTGATGCAGAACTCCTCAGCAGTGCGCTTGCTAGTATATATGAATTAACAGCTAAGGTAAATAAGCTAGAAGAAAAGGTAGCTAAGTTAGAAAAGGAAAATGAAAATCTCAATACATATGTAGAACAGGATATTGACACCAGACTTGAAGATGTTGAGTATGTTCTAGGAATGTATGAGGACCTCGAAGATCTTAATGAAGAAGATGAAGATTGTGGTGAAGGAGACTTTGGAGAAGAAGAAGCAGAAGATGAACACCATAAATCTGTAGCATCAATCTTAGGCGCATGCGAAGATGTTATTAAGAGTGTCAAGGAGTATCTTAAGGAGGATAAATGAAAATAAGAAGTGGCTTTGTGAGCAATAGTTCAAGTTCTAGCTTCATCTTAACTTATGATAAAAAAGGTGTAATAGACTCAGCCTCTAAGATTGTAGAGTATCTAAAGAATACAAAGGACAACTCTCGATTATACTTCAGAGGAAGAGAACTAAACGAAGGTGAAGATATCTTTGAGTTAGAAGACGAAGATGCTAGACTCATTAGATTATTCAGTGAACAGTTTGAAGATATAAATGAAGGAACGGAATCTAGAACGGATTACAGCTCTCCAGAGGAGTATACTGAGATAAATGTACCTAAGGTAAGACTATACACTAAAGCAGTCTTAAGTGCGGATCCTGCTGGCTTTGAATACTACAATTATGGTAAATATAATAATATTGTAGATATGTCTGACGTGGAACATCTAAAGCATGATATATCCTTAGCTGTACTAATAAATGGTCCAACTGACGAAGATAGGCAGAAAAATCCTCATATCGATGAAGATATTAAGGAGCAGAAAGAGTATGAGAGAATCTTCGAGAAGAGAATCACAGAATATAGACAGCAAAGAGTTAAGAATGTTAAAAACGAAGACACTCTATATCTTGTAAAGAATGGTTCCAATGTTAATGATATTGTAAGTGAGTTTGTAGATATTGATAATGAAGCCTTAGGAGATTGCTCAGCATCTTGGGAAGACTTCTCAGAGAGATACTTAGAGGATCCTACAATAGATCCTGAAGACTATAATCCTGACTACTACAAAGCTGCTCATAAATATATCCTAAAGGGTGATAACTATAAACTTAATAAGAGCTATATAGTTGTATACGATGAACTCCTCGAAGATAAAAATAAGATAATGGAGTATCTTAAAGATAATCTAGATAAAGACAACTACTTGGTATGGACTAACCCTGCTCTTAATGTTAAAAAGGAAGTCGTTGAAACTATCCTATACAATGTAGGTGGGGAAGAATATGAAGTACTTGAAAAACTTAACTTCAAAAATTGTAAGAAAAAAGCATACTTATATACTAATGCGGTTATATTATATAATGTAGAAGGCACAATAAGTAAGACAGGATCCTATATGTTAGGAGAAGGAAAAATTGCTTGTGTACCTAAAGGTGGGGACTTAAAAGACTTCAGGAAATACATGAAGGAAGAATCTACCTTGTAACGTTAAAAATATATGGTAATGTGTGAAGCCATATAAATCATCTCCTTAAAAAGTTTATAGTCCCCTCTTGATCTTAGGAGGGGATTATATTATAATATAGTAAAGGAGAGTAGGAAAAACTATGAAGATTGTTGAATCTAAAAATACGAACTTGTATAAGTATGAAGTAGCAGAAGACTCTAACTACAAGATCTTTGAGAGTGATAAAGCCCACTACGTCTTCGATAAGAAGACGGGGGTAATGATGAGTTGGGGAGAGACTATGACAGACGATCCTCAGGAGTTCCCTGTACCTACTATCCTAGATTTAGAGGTATCTACTAAGTGTAATAAGCCAGTACCTTGTAAGTTCTGCTACAAGAGCAATACACATAATGGGGATATAATGTCTCTAGACACCTTCAAGAAGATTATAGATACTATGAGTAGAGGCCTAACTCAAGTAGCACTAGGTTCGGGTTACTATGGTATAGAGAATCCTTATATCTTCGATATGATGGATTATGCTCGACTTAAAGGAATTATACCTAATATAACAGTTGGATGTGTTAGAGAAGACTTGGCTGACGACTATGCTAAAAGAGTAGGGGCAATTGCAATCAGTCGCTACGAGGACTCTGTAAACGATTGCTATAACTCTGTTAAAAGAATGACAGATAGAGGAATAACACAAACCAACATACATTATATGATCTGTGAAGAAACCTATAAGGGAGCTCTGCAAACATTAGAAGATGCCAAAACGGATCCTCGTCTTAAAAAGTTAAATGCAATAGTCTTCTTGTCTCTAAAAACTAAAGGAAGAGGCAATAGAGGGTTCACACCTCTAAGTCAAGATAAGTTCGATAATCTAGTAAATAAGGCAAAGGAATATAATATTGGTATAGGCTTCGACTCTTGCTCATCACTTAAGGCGTTCAAGGCTTATAAAGGAGATGCAAGTGTATCTAAATTGATTGAACCTTGTGAGTCAGGAAGTATAAGCTCCTATATAAATGTAAAAGGGATATATTATCCCTGCTCGTTCGCCGAAGGAACTAAAACAAATAATCTAAATTGGTCTGAAGGTATAGATGTACTGAGCTGTAAAGATACCAATGAGTTCTTGACTAAGGTGTGGTATAATAAAAAAACCAAGGAGTTCAGGAAGGCCTTGCGGGAATCTAGAAAGTGCAATGAATATGATTGTAGAGAGTGTCCTCTCTATAATGTGTAGGGTATAGTTGGGATATTAAGAACAACTTATGGAAAAAACCGAACTATATATAATAATTAAAGAGGTGAGATATGAACTTCGAGTTAGTAATGGCTTGTATGTGGGTATTGACGGGGGCGTTAATAGGAGGCTTAGGAACTCATAGAATTAGAGCTAGTAAGAAAAAAGGAATCCTCTTGGATAAGAAGAAAGCTGATAACTATGAGGTTATGAAAGGTATAGGATTAAGCTTGTGCTTGTTGGCTATACTGTTCTGGTTGCCTATGAGCTGCGTAGTGAAGACACTACATAAATAGGAAAAAAACTAGCGAAAATTATCTCCGAAATATCTCTGTGCTGAAAATTAACTAAACCAGGTTAGGAGGAGGTACTTGAAAAAGTACCTTAAAATAATCAGTCGACTTAGAGAAAAATATCAATATTAAAGTTATAATATATAATATAGGGGCGAACCCAAGTCGGTAGCAAGGGACTGCCTTATAAGCAGTGTATAGGAGGGTCCAACTCCCTCGGCTCCTAATAATCTAAAAAAAGTGGTAACTGCTTTGGATTGGAAATCCTAGAATGTTCCCACTCCTTAAATTAAAGTAAATAGGAGAAGTAAAGAAAATGGCTTATGAGAAAGTAGGGAAGTTCCACCCTGACAAACTAGCCGATAGAATTGCTGGTGCAATCGTAGACTTAGCTTACACTAAGAATGACAATCCTAAGGTAGCCGTAGAGGCACTATTGGGTCATGGAGTATGTGATGTTATAGTAGAGACATCTGAAGTACTAAGCCATGAAGACATCAAAGCTATTGTACATAGAATAGCTGGTGATAGTGTTGATGTTATTGTTAGAACATATCCTCAAGATACTCACCTTGCAAATAATCAGAAAGGTGAAATTAGATGTGGTGATAATGGGATCTTCAAAGGCATGCCACCTACAGAAGAAGAGAAAACCTTATCTAAGATAGCAAGAGAGATTAATGAAGAGTACCCTTATGATGGTAAGTATATCCTGGATGAGAAGACTAAAAAGTTAATTATATGTCAGAGTAACATTAAGCCAGAAGACGAAGAAAAGCTTAAGGAAAAATACTCTGCCTGGGGATATGATGTGGTAGTTAATCCAATAGGGTCCTGGACAGGTGGTATCGATGTAGATGCAGGCGCGGTCAATAGAAAACTTGGCTCGGATATGGGAAGAGGGGTTACTGGAGGCGGTATTAATGGTAAAGATATCTCTAAAGCTGATGTCGCTTGTAATATATGGGCAGCTGTTAGAGCTATGGAGTACAATAAGCCTGTAGAACTATACTGTGCAATTGGTGATACTGAAGTTACAGGCAGAATAGGACATAAAAAAATTAGAGTGCCTTATAAAGAGATTGCCGACTTTGCAAAAAGCTACGTAGATGGCTTAGGTGGGTTTGAGGCTCTATCAGAATGGGGCTTGTTGTAATTCAGTGAAATAGTGGAGTCATCAAGAAGTTCGATGGGGAATTAAAGGAAATATAAGAAATGCAAAAAGAGGAGAGCGTAAAAACTCTCCTCTATTATTCTAGAAAAGGATTGATCTAATAGATAAAGTATGTTATGATTATATTGTGAGGGAAAGGTAAGAAGAATAGGTGAAGAAAAGGACTAGACAAATCCTAAAGTAAGAATTATAATATATTATATAGGAGAAAGGCAAAGACGTGGGAACAACTATGACCATAAAAGACTTAAGAGATTGGCTTGATAAAAACAAAAACTTCGATGATGAAGAACTAGTAGTATATCTACCTGAAGGAGGCGACTACTCAACTGCCTCTATATCTAATGTAGGAATATCCCCGACAGGGAAACTAGCTCTAATAAGTGACGATGATTATATTATGGGATTTGGGTATCCAGAAGACAGTGAGGAATACAACGAGGAGTTCAACAGCTTCAGGGATTGTGTAGATGAGAATGCTGTGGACAGAGTAGAAGATTATGCCAATAAGGGTAAAGCTCTATGTGAGGAGTTAGTTAACCTATTATCTGCAATTCTAGATGAAGTAGAGTGAAAGAGGAGAAGGAATTATGTACGCAAATGAACTAGCTAACAAAAAAATAAGTATGACGAGTTATGATACTAAGCAGCTTGACAACATAGCTACTAATGCATACCCTAATACAGTAGTAGACAATCGTTATAGCGATGCCTCCTATAATACAACTGTAAATCCAAAATCAGGTAAGTTTGATATCTTCGGCAAAGATAAACATGAAGAAAATAAGACAGCTAAGTATGAGATGACTGTAAAGGACCTCCTAAATATAATCAAGGCAATAGAGACAGGCAGGTTGGAAGGTGTCATAGAGTGTTGCGATAGAAGGAATTATGAAGAATTGGGTGAGGATGCTTGGTATCCAATATCTAAAGCAACTCTACTAGAAAGTGACTTAACTAGAAACTACTACCGCATTAGAGAAGTAGGTAATGAGGATAAAGATAATCTAATGAATCACTACGAACTAGCAAGATGGTTAGCAGCTAATAAAGGTGAATATAGAAATAATCATGGATTAACAGGTACAAGTTTAGACTACTTAGATGATGAGGAAACCAAAGTTGCTAAAGAATATAGAGTAAGACCTTGGGGGTCTAAATTGTGGATTAAACCTTATAAGACCTTATATACAGAAACCTTCGGAGATAAAGAAGTATGAAAATATCACACGAGTTCCCCTTGCAGTTCTACCTTAACGGTGTGGCAGAAAGCTTAACAGATTATGACTATTGTCTAGTACATAGATATATTGAAAATAAAGAATATAGAGACTATATGAGAGGCCAGGTAGCTAAGGGTAGAACAGTGTACCTGGATAACTCCCTCTATGAATTAGGTAAGGCTTGGAATGATAGAGAGTATGCTAAAATTATAGAAGAGTTAAAACCTACATGTTATATGCTACCTGATGTCTTCAATGATTGTGAGGCTAATATTAAGTCTCAGGTAGAGTTCTATGAGAAGTATAAGTTCCTGGAAAGCACCCCTATTGCAATACCTCATGCAAGCTCCATGACAGAGATGATCTTAGCTACCCACAAATTGTGTAAAGTAATGTCTCCTGAAGTTATGATTGCTATACCATTTGCTGATAAGTCCTTCAAAAATGATCAGAGATTGTCAGGTAGATACTTCAAACCAGAAGATGTACCTTATATCCCTCTGAGGCAGGCTCTTAATCGTAAGGTGTTCCTGGAAGTTACGGCTAGTGAACTTAAAACACGTAAAGTACACTTGCTAGGTTGTAAATCACTGGAAGAGTTCAGCTTGTGGAAAAGTTTAAAGTCTTATGATAAGAGCTTTGTGGCATCCGTAGATACAAGTCACCCCGTTGCTATGACTCTGGAAACTAAAGAAACTGCCCTCCTTAGAAATACCTACGAAGGAATAAGCGAAGGAGATTATCTAACTGGGACGTTCACGTCGACTACAAGAGCTCAGGACTTTGAAGGTGTGGATGCTAAAGAAATTAAGATGCCTATGAGTGTCTATAAGCCTATATACCTAATAGATAAACACTTTGAGGATCACTTCGATATGACTAATGTGTTGCCTAGACTTAATAAGAATGTGGAGTACTTCAGAGAAAAAATAAGAGAGTGGGAGATGAGTTAAAAAGTATGAATGAATTGTATGAGAGGGTGAAAGAATGTAAGAAACAAGGATTATCGGATGAAATAATAGTTATTAAACTCTTAGATAAAAATACATCTTCTAGAGATATCCTTGAAGAACTTAAAGAATATAATAATAGAGAAAAGTTAGCCTCACACTTAAAAGTTTGGGCAAGAACTCAAAAAATAGTAAATAAGCACAATGAATATGGAATCCCAATGATAGATAAAGATGAGGATTGGTGAAATGTATATGTCAATTAAGCTCCATGAGATGGCAAAATATGAATATACTCTTGAAGAGGTTTTAGATTATGAGAAAAATAATAAAAATAGTTTGAGAGGATGTAATACATATGAGATATACTACGCTTATATAGGGAGATATGATCAGCCGGGGGTATATGATAAAAGGCCTTGTGTTGTAATAGAAGACTTAGGAGAAAATGTACTTGTGGCTAAAATTACAAGTAAGAGCAAAAATAGTCCTAGGAGATACTTAATTAAAAATTACAGAGGGCTGAATATAGAAAATCCTAGTTATATAAAACTGGACGAAGAATTATATACAATAAGTAAAAAATGGCTGACACTCTTTTGTGGAGATATAAAATATTCAGATGCCTTAGAGATAGAAAAATTGATAGGAGTTAAAAAGTATGAATGAATTGTATGAGGGGGTGACTTCACCATAATATAGGACTTAGAGGAAAATTGCTGAGCTTAATCGTTATATTAATATAAAGGAGCCTTGAAAATGAAAAATATACATATATCCTTAACAGGTGCAGCTTGTTCAGGTAAAACAACGCTTATGAATGCCTTGGCAAAAGAGTATCCTGAATTTGAAGTACAGAATGAAAGTGTTAGATATCTTAAAAATCAATATGGCATGGACTTCAGGTCAGGTAATGCAGCGTTGCAGTTATCTCTATTACATCTACAAACTAAGTACCTCCTAACTCCAGGGTATTATCTATTAGATCGCTCAAGTGTAGACTCTTGGTCTTATACTCAGTATTATAAGGATAGAGGTCAGAGCGATATTGAATCCAATGTACTTAAATATGTGGAAGATGAATCTAGAAAAAATGCCCAGGAACTAATTGATCTCATTATATATCTTAGACCGGGCGACTTCGAGTTAGTGGAAGATGGGGTAAGAATTACAGATAAAGATTATATTAAGAATACCGATCTAGAAATGGAGAAGACTATTAAGAGGTGGAGGCTTGAAAATAAAGTAATTGAACCTCATGGATCTGTGGAAGAAAGAGTTGAATATTGTAAAAAATATATTGATGAATTAATTGCAAAATAAGGGAAGACTACTTAGGTAGTCCCTTATATTATATATATCATCGCGTTTTTTGGGAAGCTTTAGCGCGTTAAATCAAACAAATCCCGCTTATATGGAATGTTATTCCTTTGCGGCGAATTAAAACTTACCCAAAGGAATTAATAATATGGAGAAAATTGATAAGATTATCAAATATGATGATCGCTCCAGTACAGTGGATAATCCTTTTGGGATTGTTAAGAAGGCCGTTTGCTTGGTATCAGGAGGCATGGACTCCGCTACAGTATTATGGCATACGGTTAAGAATTTAGGGGCTGATAATGTTAAGGCTCTATCTATCCATTATGGCCAAAAAGGGTCTATCGAATTACAGCATGCTAAAAAAGAATGTGAGCAGCTTGGCGTTGAAAGATTTGAAATGGATCTCTCTGATATCTTTAAGTATAATAAAGATTACTCCTCTTATATAAAAGGATCCTCAAAAGAAATTGAAAGTAAGGGTTACTCAGAACTTATAGAAGAAAAGTTGTCTAAAGGAGAAGCTCCTATCAGCCCAGAATATATCCCCGCTAGAAACCCTCTACTCCTTAACGTAGCTGCTTCAATTGGATTACAATTATTCAATAATCAGAAATTTGCTATTGTTCAAGGTATACATGCAGATGATGTTATGAAGGATTCAGTAGGCAACTCTGCTCCTGTATACCCTGATGCAGTGGCAGCCGGCTCTAAAATTTACATGGTTGATGGATCTTCTAAAAACATTGAAGATGTAGAAATAGGCGATGCTGTTTGGGGTTTTGATGAAAACACTCAAAAAATCAGTAGATCTATAGTTGTGGACAAAATAGATCAGGGTATTAGACCAGTATATCAGGCAGGCCCTACAAAAGTTTCTGAAAATCATTTAATGTGGATGAAAGGAAAGAATTTTCCTATCTTTAGAAGATACTCAGAATTAAAGAGAAAAGACCCTTACTATGAAGGCTGGTCTTGGGATGCAGAGCCTTTTAATGTTGAAAATGAGGAAGATTATATTAACGGCTACTTGAGGGGTTTTCTCGATGGCGATGGTTATATAGGATCGAACGGATACATTTCAATAAGTCAGAAGGATAAATCAGTTCTCGAGGAGTGGTTACAATTAGCAGATTTAACAAATTTAGCTTTAGATTCTTCAGCAAAGGGTAGACTCCGCTCGATTTCACGAAAGATTAATGGTATATACGAATGCTACATTTCAAGAGAAGCTTCCGATCTCTTAAGAAGGATTGAATATAAAGATAGTAGGGATTATGCTGCAGGTTATTTAAATGGTATGATAATTGCTGAAGGTAATTACACATATAATCCTAGCTCAAATATGGGTGCTTTGGTCTTTTGTCAATCAGTAGAAGTTAATCCTCAAAAAGTAGATCTAATAGATAAGTACTTAGCTATTGTAGGATGGCATTGTAATACCTATATAGATAATCACCATTGTAAAAATTGGAAATTTTCTAAGGCTTGGAGGATTCCTCTTAAATATGGAGCTGGAAAATTAAATATATTAAGATCTAAAATGGAGGATCATTTAAAGGTAAAAACCTTAAAAGGTATAAGAATATTAGGAATTAATCAGCAAGAATCACTAGGCGAGGAACATTGCTATGACTTAACTACTACATCAGGCTCTTTTATTTCCGATGGGCTGTTAGTTCACAATTGTTCTCAGGACTTTGCGAATGCATATAATAAAATGATTCAATATGCAACTGCTGGACTTGTATATATCTACACTCCTCTTGCTAATAAGACAAAAGCACAGGTAGCAGAATTTGGTATTGCAAATGGTATGACTAAGGCTGACTTTAAAAATACATGGTCTTGTTATAGCGGAGCTACACATTATGACGCTAAAGAAGGGGAAAACGACCCTAAAACAGAAGATTCTTATTTATGTGCAACTTGCCAGGATAAATTGAGAGCTCTCGTTAAAGGTGCAAATTATACCGTTGAGGATATTCTAAGTCAATTTGATGTTCCAAGGGAATATGCAGAATTAAAATATAAAGAATATAAGGGAGTCTGAAAATGAACGAAACTAAAACAACAAAATCTTCGGATGTTAAGTTTGTAGAATTATCGCTATGTATTGCCTTTGTGGTTATTAGTATTGTATCTAACGTAATTGCTGGTAAAGTAATTAAGTTACCATTTGGTCTTACAGTAGCAGGTGCAAGTTTGTTGGTACCGTTCTATTGTATCTTAGATGACCTCAATACTAACTGCTTAGGATACGGCTCGGCCAAACGATGGACCTGGCTATCCTCAGCAGCTAACATCTTCATGTCATGTATGTTTGCTCTTATATGTATCTGGCCAAGCCCTGAATATATTGACTCAAATGCATATAGTACAGTATTAGGCCAGTCTATTAGAGTAGTAGTAGCCTCTCAACTTGCGTTCCTAGTATCATCGTTCCTCAATAGTTATATTGTATCTAAGATGAAGGCTAGTTATGTTGATAAGGGCGGTGATACTAAAGACAAGTGGCATATCTTCTTCAGAACATTTGGATCCTCAATTCCCGCAGTATTAGTGGATGCCTTCATCTTCAACCTTATTGCGTTCACAGGTAATATGCCTATGAGTACGGTTCTGGCTATGGCCCTTACTCAGTGGGGAGTTAAATTACTCGTAGAGCTTGTAATGCAACCTGTCTTGGTTAATATCATACCTTGGTTCATTAAAAAGACAGGTAAGGATGTCATTGACAGAGAAGGATTCAATCCATTCAAAGTTGATTAGTGGCGAACTAATATGAAGTTATATTAATATATACAAGGGAGATAGTAGATCTCCCTTATAATATAGGTGGTGTTTTGACTTCGGTATTCCACCTCAAAAAAACAGCTAAAGGAGAAAATAATGATTAGCAATCACAAGATCCCTATAATGGAGATCTTTAAATCAATTGATGGGGAGGCTTTTCATTCTGGACAAGCTACCGTATTTGTACGCACTTTTCAATGTAATCTAAGATGCGTTTATTGTGATACCAAATCCTGTTGGAATCTAAAAGAGTATGAGAAAGTCTATCATAAAGAACCTCAAATGATGACTGCTAGAGAAATTTTAGATAAAGTAGAAGAATTAGAAAAAGATTTTAAATATAAATCTATTTGTCTGACAGGCGGTGAACCTCTCTTGGAAGAAAATCAAGATTTTATAATTGAACAATTAATCCCTCTATTCCTAGAAAAAAACTACGCAGTAAATATTGAGACAAATGGAGCTGTAGATTATAAAAGAATCAAAGATACTTTTGGAAATCCGGAAATTTTGGATAGTTATGGTAATAGAAAAGGTGTAACATTAATCACCGATTGGAAATTGTATTCTTCTAAAATGTCTAGAAAAATGATTGAAAACAATCTTAAGATTCTCTCTGAGTATGACCTTATTAAGTGTGTTATTTCTGATAAGGAAGAAGATTGGGTAGGATTCGAAAGAATATGTAAATCTGGAACAAAAGCTAAGATATACCTATCTCCTATGTTTGGAGAAGTTACAATGCATAGGATACCAGAATTTGTATTCAATCATCCTCAATATGATATAACTTGTCAGCTTCAACAGCATAAGTTTTTTTGGGATCCTAATCGGGTTTCTGTGTGAAGAGGGGAGATAAAAAATTATGTATACTCTAACTACAGAAATAGAATTGCCTATAGCTCATTGTCTTTATAATGGTGCTTATTCAGGATTATGCGTAGGTAATGTTTACAGAGATAAAACCAATGATGGGGATTCAGATAGGTACGATTTAGGAGAAAATATCCTTCCCGTATTGCATGGCCATCAATATTTTATTACAGTTGATCTTATTATGGATGATAATAAGCTCAATGAGGATAGCATGCTTATTGATTTTAAATTATTTAAAAAAATAATTAATAAACATTTAGGTAAATATGATCATAGTATGATTTTATCAATGAATAATCCTTTAATTAAAATTTATGCACAAAATTTTAAAGACAACGGAGTAGACTTGAGTAGATCACGCCTTTATATATGGGGAGAAAAAGAAAATCCAACAGCAGAATATATGGCGAGAAGATGGTGGTTTGAACTTTTTTCAGAATTTCAAAGACATCAAGTCCCTTTGAAAAATTTAAAAATTTCAGTGGGAGAAACCCCTAACAATATATGTTCTTTTAGCTTATCTGAAAATGAAGCCGAATATTACTCTAAAACACCAACATACATAGATCAGATAGTTTGTGGTATTTATAAAATTTCAAATTTAAAAACAGGGAAATCTTATATAGGAAGATCCTCAGATATTTTAAATAGGTGGAGACATCATTTAAAAGAAGGGACTAAAGGGAATCCTTTCGACTTTATTTTAAGAGAAAATTTTAATCCTTTCGATTGGGATTTTTCTATTTTAGAAGAATGCAATCCTTCAGAATTAAATGAGAAAGAAATTATTTGGGAAAATCTTTATGGCACAATAGAAAATGGTTATAATGAAGCTGCCTGCGGTAAAGGAAAACCTTATTTAGAAGTAAAATCTTCAGAGGGAATAAAAGAAAGAAGAATAAAAAATAATAGAGAAGCTTGTAAAAAGAAAAGATTAGCACACCCGGAGGTAAGAAGAGCATCTGATAAAAAATATGAAAATACTCCTTGTAAGGATCCAGTATCTAATGAAAATGTCACACTGACAGCTCTTCGGCGCAGAATGAAAGATCACCCAGAAAGATATAAAGGATATAAAACGGCTCCTTATTATAAAATAACAAAATAAAGAGGTTAATAAAAATGGAAAGAAATTATAAAATAACAGAAAAAGAAATAGTTACAAAAAATATATTCAACGAAAAAGATGAGAAGATGGTTAATCACTTAATCCACAAAATGCTGGGGTTAGACGACTCAGTTGAATTAGATGATAATCTCAAGGAATCACCTCATCGCTGGTGTAAGCTCTGGACTGAAATGACAGAGGGTTATAGAACAGATCCAAAATCTTATTTGGAAAAGTGCTTCCCATTGGACACACCTAACATGGCAGACGATCCTGAAAAGTTCAATGAAGAAAAAACAGCATCTCTATACCAGAACGGCATAGTAATGGTATCTACAGAAGCTTGGTCGAATTGCATACACCACCTAGCTCCTATGCATGGGGAAATATTTGTTCTCTATATACCTGATAAAAAGGTAGTTGGTCTCTCTAAGATTGTTAGAATGGTTAAAATGTACGGAAGAAGATTAAATCTTCAAGAGGGCTGGATGAATAATATAGCAGATGCTATGATGGAAGTACTCGAGCCACTAGGAGTTATGGTGTACTTCAGAGATATGACTCATAGTTGTGTAGCAATGCGAGGAAGTGCTGAGCAGACGAGCAGAACAAATTCAATAGCTGTGCGAGGTGTCTTCATTGATCCTAAAGTAAAAAATGAAGGATTGATGTTAGTTAATAATTCAAAATAATTTATTGCAAAATAATTTATTGAGGCGGGGATGTCACAATGTTTATGATAGGTGAACATGTTTGTGAAAAAATTTCCACTAAATAAATAAGGAGAAGGGCCTATGATGTCTCAATAGGCCCTAAAAATTATTTTGGATAAAATATTAGTTGCAAATTTAATGGAAGAATTAAATTCCTTAGGATACAAATTCCGAGGATATTTTTTCAGAAAAAGCCTATCGTCAAATGTCAATATTATTGAAGAAAACAATCAATATTATATTGAAAAGAAAGACTATGATCTTATGAAGAATTTTTATAAGGCCCATAAGGAAAATAGTTTACTATCAAAAGCAGAGTTTGTTAAAGCCTTAGGCGGAGCTTTATTTTGTGAAAAAAATAATTTTTTCAATATAAAGCCTTCTTTTGAATTAAAAAAAGGAGATTTTTTTCTTAAAAGTGATTTAGAAAAAGCCCATAATTATATTGATGAAAAATTAAAGAATATTGAAATTGCAGACTCTTCCTGGACCCCTCTCAGTAAATTCTTAAGGAGTAGTCACATGGATAAATCCGTAATAATTTCCAGCATAAGTTACCTTGGATATGAAAAAGAAGATGTTATAAAAAAATTACGCAAAGAAAATTCTGGAAAATTATTTTTAGCTATAAAAGAAAGTGTCTCCCAGGAAATTTTAACCCTAAAAGAAAAATACTCAGTGGCTGAGCTCAGCGAATTAAAAAGAAGAGATTCATGTCTCAAAAGATTTGGGGCTATTAATAATTCATGTACAGCCTCTTGGAGGGAACAAGTCAAAGAAACCTCCTTGAAAAATTGGGGCACAGAACATCCCTGCCAAAGTGAAGAAATCAAAGAAAAAACAAAAGAAAATTGTCTGAAATTATATGGGGTGGAATCAACAAATCAGCTCGAGTGGAAAAAAGAAAAAATAAAAAAAGCTGTTAAAGAAAAATATGGAGTTGATAATATTTTACAAGTTCCTGAAATACGTCAAAAAGGTCTAGAAACAAAAAGAAAAAAATACGGAGAAAATTTTGAAGTATTAACAGCAAGTCAAATACAGCTTCGAGAGAAAAATAAAAGAAAAGAGCAAGAAAAATTACAAGAAAAATTGGGCTTCAGTTTAATTTCAATTATAGATGCAGGAAATTCATTGCACAGAGATACTCCTACTTTAAGAAATAAAATTAAATTATGGGATTTTAAAATTTATAAAGGAAAATTAAATCAATATATATCTTTTTCAGATTTTGAAATTATAAGAAAAAAATATGATTTAAGTGCGCACTCTTCAAGCTCTACTGAGGAATTAGATCTATTAGAATTTGTAAAGAGTATTTATAAAGGAAAAATAAAACATAATTGCTGGGATGTAATTAAGCCTTTAGAATTAGACATCTATATACCCAACAAAAATATAGCTATAGAATACAATGGACTGTATTGGCACAGTGATGCTTCGAATCTTAAAAAAGGGGAAATACCTGATAAAGAAAAAATATCTAAAAATATAAATAGGCATTTAATCAAAACAATAGATTGTGAGAAAAAAGGTATAAAACTTCTGCATATCTTTAGCGATGATTGGGAATATAAAAAAGAAATAGTAAAATCGATAATTGCCACTTCTCTGGGAGTATTTGCAAGAAAACTAAATGCAGAGGACTGTAGAATTGAAAAAATTCCTTTAGAAATTTATAAAAATTTTTTAAACAAAAATCATCTCCAGGGTTATGCTTACGCTAACATAAGAGTGGGGCTTTACTATAAGGGGGAATTGGTGCAATTATTAGGAATTAATTCAAAAGGTAACCACTCTAAAAAACCTGAATTAGTTAGGGTAGCAAACTCTCTTAATGTTCAAGTTGAAGGAGGATTTTCAAAATTATTAAATTATATAGACAGTACTTTTTCCTTCAAAGAAATAACATCTTATATTAATAGATCCCTATATTTAGAAAATAGCTATCAGATTAATAATTTTAAAATAGAAAAATATAATAAACCCTCCTATTCTTATATAAACCAATCTTCTCCTGAAAAAATTCGTATTCCTTATTATAATTTTATGAAAGAAAAAATAAAGAAAGCATATGAAAAAGGAGAATTAAAATATTGGGATTCAGAAGAAACGGAAGCTCTTAATATGTATAAAAATGGCTACTATAGAATATATGATTGTGGGACAATTCAAGTAACAAGATCCTTGAACTAAAACAGCTACACTACATGGTAGGCTCAGAACCGTAAGTGATCTTAGAAAAGAGTTCTACTCACTACTAGAAAAATAAGTGAATAATCAAAAGAAAAAAGGGGGAGAGAAATCTCCCCCCTTAATTATGGATCAAAATTGTGAATAATTACAAATAGGGGCTTGACATAAAAATAGTAGTGAGGTATAATTATATCATAATTAAGAGGAGGTTCAAAAATATAAATTATGAGCAATGTAGAAGAGATTATCAGACTGTATAATAAAGCCCAAAATCATTTAGAGGATGAGTCACTTAAAAAGGAAGATGGTGAGTATCTTAGCAGATTCTATGAAGGTCTTAAGAGTAGCTTCGAATACTTAATAGAGCAATTTGGTGGGAATGTAACTTATGATAGAAACCATAGAATGACTGAATTACGGTTACCTAACATTAAAGAGGCTGACTCATCTGCTATAAATTCTATTATAGATATGGCAGAGGAAAACGGTAAGTTCTACTGCTCAAAGGAATGTCACTCTCTAAATCGTAGAATGAAAATCTCTGAGTTAATCAGATCTCTAGAGGAAGCTAAAAAGGAACACGGAAACATAGAAGTCAGAGTACAATATAGAGATGATACCATGGACTACGAAGGTAAGGATATGTTAATAAAAGACTACTACGATGAAGAAGAAAACATCTACGTATTGTAAGGGTCTTAAAGGTAGCTTTGGGCATCTGATAAATAAAGGAGAATCATTAAAACATGACTAATGTAAAAGCAATTACAAGAGTATATAACAGAGCGATAGATCACTTAGAAAAAGAAGAGTTAAGAAGAGAAGATGGCAAGTATATCAGCAGATTCTACGTAGGCTTAAAAGACAGCTTTGAATACCTAATAAAGTACTTTGAGGGCAGGGTAACCTATGATGCTTATCATAAGATAGTAGAATTATATATACCTGAAATTAAGAAAGTAGATCCCTCTATTGTAGAGCTCTTCATGAAAAATCATATTGTTGCCGCTAAATTCAATACCCCTCAATATGAAGAAAGATACGGAAATGAAGGTTATCCTAGAGGCTTCTCCCATAATGTATTACAGTTCATGGAGTTTGTAGGTTATAGTCCAAAGTGGAAGAGTGAAGTATCTAAAGATGTACTATTAGGGTTCGTTGCAAAGAATAAGTGAAGCAGGGCTTGACAAAGATCATATAATATAGTATTATATAATTGTAAGGAGATAACGAAATGAGATTATCTAAGTTAATTGAAATATTAGAAGATGCAAAAGAAGAACATGGTGATATAGAAGTTAGAATACAGTATATTGATGAGTCTGGGTTCAGTCGCAAAGGCGATAATATTAACAACTACTACGATGAGGAAGATGGAACTTATACCCTCTGAGGGAGAATGAATATGGCAAATACAACAAATGATAATGTAGTAGTTACAAAGATGGTTAAAAAGTGTGCTTGGTGCCATGAAGACATCGATGTGCAAGAGTTCAGAAGTGAGAATCCTAAATACTGCTACTACACAGGAAATTATATAGCAGAAGAAGACGGTAAGTTCTACTGTTCAAAGGAGTGCTACTCTCTGAGTCACAGAACGAAAATCTCTGAGTTAATTAAATCCTTAGAAGAGGCTAAAAAGAAGTATGGGGACGTAGAGGTCAGAGTGCAATATAGAGATGATACTATATTCTATGAGGGCATGGATATGGTAGTGGAGAACTACTTCGATGAAGAAGACAACGTCTACGTATTATGAGGAGTTAAAAAAATGTTTATAGTGCTAGAACATATAGATGGGGCAGGGGGGACAACACAAGCAAAAGCCTTAGCCACTTACTTAAAGAATATAGAAATCCCTGTAGAAGTAACAGCCGAACCTACGACTGAAAGTAAGTATGGTAGAGTTCTAAGACTAATGCAGAGGGGATATGAGTTAAAAGAAGCAATGGATAACCTAGCCCTAAAAGAGGAGGATATGGAAATTGCAACCCTTATAGAGCTCCTATATAAAAAGTATGATGTATCAAACAAACAGATCCTCTATAGTACCCTCTACACCTTAGATAGAGCTCAGCATATTAGAAAGATTAAATCTCTATTAAATAGAGGTACCTGGGTTATATGTGATAGATATAAGTTATCGTCACTGGCATATCAAGGTATTGCGAAAATAGGAGAATCTGAAGAATCTACTCGTCTAAAACAAGAAGGCATTATGGAAGCAAATAGCGGGTTTAGAGATCCTGATCTCAGCATCCTCCTAGATATTCCTGTTGAAGAGTCCCTTAGAAGAATAGATAAAAGAGGGGAGACTAAAGAGATCTTTGAGAATAAAAAAACTCTAGAAGCTGCTTATAATATATATAAAGACTACTTTGAGGACAGTAATAATTGGAGTGACACTAAAAAGAGATGTATAATAGATGCAACTCAGACACCTGAGAAGGTAACAAAAGAAATTATAAGACAGATTTGCGCTAACTTCGGGAGGGATTAAAAATGCATGACTGGGACTTCGATATAACGTTCTGCAATGGTGAGACTACTAAAAAAGTATGTCCTGTGAGAGATACTTGTAAAAGATACTGGACTGAAAAACATACGGGGGAAGCAGAGAGGCTGGGATTAAAGTATCACTCCTTCTTCTTGTGGGATAATCCAGACGAGATTACTGATAAAGGTTGCAAATACTATTGGGAGAAGCCTAATAATGAGGCTAACCGAAACGAGTAGTCTGTATAAGCTTAAAGATATCTTAAGATATCCTCTACAGCAGAAAGCAAAACTCTCAGGTACTTGTGGGGGTATGGTAGTGAGCATATACTAACAAAAGTTCAGGAAGAAGAAAGCTCTAGGAATATAAGAAGTGCACTCATAAAGGGAGGGAATAAAAAATGAAAATAAGAAATGGCTTTGTAAGTAATAGTTCAAGCTCTAGCTTCATTGTATACAAGAAAAGTAATATAGGTAACTTCGATTATAAATCTGCCAAGTCTTATCTGGGAGAAAAATGTGACAGTCTCTGCACTTACTTCAAATGTATTGAAAATGATCATAACTTCAAAGAATACTCTATGATACTCCCAATAAGTAAAAAGGGCGTTAACAAAAACTTCGGCTGGGAGTTCGAAAGATATTATAGCTTTGAAGACAAAGTCAACTTCATGTATCTCCAAATGCAAGAAATCTTAAAAATAACAAACATAAAGTTATTATATCTCAGAGATGGCGATGGTCATTGGGAAGATCCTAAATATCTTGAACTTGAGAACTTAAATGATAAGGTAGGTAATGTCCTAACCTCATTAGGTTGTGCCTTAAAAGAGATATGTGTTGGATGTAATGATCTTGACAGAAAGGAAGAAAATAATAAGTGGTGCTTCGATATATATACAGATTATAACCAACTATACGGAGACTCTGCTTGCATGGTAGATCCCTCCTTTGAGCCCTTCGAGATTGATCATCAATCATTATGGACTGATAAAATGCACTTCGAGGAATTAATGACCTTCTTGGACAAGCTAACCACTAAAGAAGGTATACTAAATTATCTACTAGGCGACTCATACATACAAGGTGGAAACGACAACGAACCTGCAGAAGACTTAACCCCTGAATATATAGAATCCAAGAGGTATGTGAAAAAATACCTAGAGGAGACATGTGGTAAAGAGTGTGCTGATAGGTTCGAAGGAATGTACATGTGAAGGAGGATCAAACAATGCAAAAAATCTTAAAATATATAAAAATAGGGCTTGTGTTATTAATTAAGGAATTAGCTCGACTTGTAAGTGCAATGGCGTTAACAGCACTCATTATGTTCTTGATACCTGGTTATCTAGAATATAAATCTCTAAACCTAATGCTTATAATCTTTATGATGAATATAACTCTACTGCCTATATGGGGTGGGTTTGTGTCTAAATGTCTAACCTACTTATACTACTGGTTGTTTGCCGGAGACTCGGATAATGACTTACTAGACTTAAGCGAATATGAGCCACAATACTTCTCCTTTGAAGAAGATGGCCATAAGCCTAAATCATTAAGTAATATAGAAGAATTATATACTAAACATGCCAATAATAGATCCGGGATGAACAAGGAGTATAATAAGGGCTACATCTCAGGCATAACAGATACTCTTAAAGAGATGAGCCTAGATTACCTAGAAAAAGATGATAATGAAGGTAATGCTATCTTAAATATCAGAGGTATTGACAATGCCTACATTATAGATATGGAGTCTGAGGAAGGTAATAAGGCAAGTAGCAAGGAATCTAAAAATGGATAATATATGCATAGACGGAAATAACCTAACATGTATAGCTTACTCGACACCAGTACCTGGAATAGATAGCGCCTTAGAGAGGACGTATAGTGTTCTATCTAGGATGCTGGGTAAACTTAAGCAAAAGTATGACGGCAACTTCTACGTATGCTGGGACACTAGAGGAGGTACTACATTCAGGAAACAAATAGACTCAAATTACAAGGCTACTAGAGACCCCTCTAAGTTTGACTTCACTGTTATTGAGAAATGTAAGGTGCTATATGAAGACTTCGGGATTAAATCTATAAATATACCTCAATGTGAAGGTGACGATGCACTGTTTGTATTATGTAAATACCTGAGGAAGAAGGATCCTCAGAGTAATATAGTAATAATATCTAGAGACAAGGACCTCTTACAAATTGTGCAGAAGGGTTATGCTAATACTCAATATGATCCTGTTAAGAAGAATAATATAGTGCCACCTTGGTATGATGTAGTTAAGTATAAAGCACTAGTAGGAGACAGTTCGGATAATATATCGGGAGTAAAAGGAATTGGACAAAAAGCTGCTATTAAAATTATATCGGGAATGAAAACCCTAACTGAGGAACAAGAGATCCAATATCAGAAGTGCCTAAAATTGGTTGATGCAACTATGAATCCCAACTTCGAAAAAAATTATAGCTTAGTTGAAACCTTAAACCTGTAAAGGTTAAATTACATTAGAACATAAGCACTAATTAAGTAGCTACTATTATCTACTAATATATTGTGGCTAAATTATCGTGAGGAATAATCATGGAAAGTAATATCAGGAACTCCAAAGAAGAAATTGTAAAAAAGAAATTAGGAAGTGAAGATATAGATCTCAGCAACGTTAAAGAAGAAGATCTTGACAAAGCTATCACTGATGAAGATAAAAAGAACCTTATAAAAGATGAAACTCAGACAAAAGATCTAGACTTAGACAATCTTAAAGATGATCAACTAGATAATCTATTGGGCCATCTTGACTTTGAGTCTAAGGGATCGAGCTTGGCAGAATCCATAGATGATGCAGTAGCTTATATGATAAGAGACGGATATGAAGATAAGACTATCTGTGATGTCTTGAAGAACTATGTACAGCTTAAGACAGATGAGGCTGAGAAAATCTATAATGATATCTCCTCTACACTTGAAATGGTAGTAGATATTGATGACAAAAAATCAAAGGATACGCCTCATATTGAGGACCTAGAAAAGAGTGAAGGCGAGAAAGTCAAGGAACCTGACTTACCCGAAGTAGAATATGGCTATGAAAAAGAGGCTAAGAAAGAGCCGGAAGCTGAAGACATATCCACTAAAAAAGAAGAAAAGGTAACTAAAGACTTAAAAGAAAGTGCCGATGAAGTTATCCACTACTATTATAGAGGGGAAGAAATCTCTGGAGATGAAGCAGAGAAGCTGCTTGGACTTAAAACACTGAATGATTATATCAATGAAGCTCAGACTATGTACGTGATTGACCCTGCAGGAAGTGAGAAGAATGGTGTTAAGTGGGATGACTTCACTATAAAAATTGACTAACCCCTCCTTAAAAAAATATAATGAAAACGATTGACCTCTCAGCAATGAGAGGTTATAATATATACATACTAGGAGGACTTAGAATTATGGAAAGAAGAAATGAATGTAGATATTGTGGTAGAGTGGCACATGGATATGGTTGTGGCTTAAGTCCTAATCACTATCATATGGAAGAAGGTGATCCAGATCATTGTGTCTGGTGTGGCTCAACAAGTTATGGTTATAGCTGCGGGCTCAACCCAACAGGAATGCATGTGCATGTGCATGGGCATGGAGATGGTAAATGTATCTATTGTGGTAAACCATATCAACGAGGTAGACGTTGTCCAGCATCGCCATCAGGCCTCTGTGAAGCATAGGATAAGAAAGCAACTTATTATATATAATGAGGAGTTATAAAAATGCCAGAATCATATGAGAGTTATAGATTAAGAGCCTTAGAGGCTGAAAGAAGAAGCCTACAGGCTGACTTAGTTAAATATATCAAATTAGCTTATAAAGACGGGAATATAGACAGCACATCATATACAAATCTAATGAAACAGCCTTCTGTGCAGGATATGGCATTGGGATTGATAAGTGATCTCTACCATAAAATAGATATCTTGAAATTAAAGCTATCTGAAAAAGACAACTAAAGGAGAGAACTGAAATGGCAACAAGCTTCAAAGATTATCATAATACAAAGTACCCAACATCTAAGAGTCTTAATGAGCCTAAGAAGAGATATAATGAAAGTATCAGTAACGACTACCCGGTAACTATCAGCACTAAAATTATGGTACCCGCTAGGTCTATCTCCGAGGAAGACTTAGACAGTGTAGAGAATCGCTGGGGAGATATCCCCCACTACTGGGATAAGAGAGATGAAAACTCAGATACAAAAGGTGAGGCTGTTACTTTCGATATCTTAGAGTGGGCTTATGGTGATCCTGAAATGGAGACAAACATGGCAGATGATTGGGGAAGACGAGAAGGTAGATACAGAGTCTTTGAGTTCACCTCTGAAACAAGTGTCTATGTTGAAGTTAACAATGATTATGATGACATAGACTTAGACAGAGACTTAGGTAGTGTAGACGAGCTGGATGATGCTTACGACGGAGCTCTAAGTACTCTAATGAAGGATCTCAAAAAGAAGTACGGTATAGAAGCTAAATACGACTATACAATTGAATGTTAAGTTAAGTGAATCAAAAATAATAGGAGGGCTTAAAGGTCCTCCTTATATTATGCCTTACCCTCTTCAGAATTAGGTTCACTGTAATCTTTATACAAACACTGCAACCTTATATCATCTGCATAATTACCGCTGTTCCACGCCTTGATGTCGGCAATTGCCCCTTCAGGACTTATGTGGGTCTTATCATACCTGACATAGTTGAGAAGCCTCCAGCCATCCCCCTCATTAGCCACAGCTACAAAGTGTGACTGGGTGAAGGGATGCTTAGTGTTAGTTACAATCCACTCCTGAACAGGAATATTATGATAGATATAGTAGGAAGACCATATACGAGCCCAGTTATCACAATCTCTGTCAGTTGTTAAGTCCTTGAAGAAGAATTGAGGCTTATCAAGAGGCTGGCTATTGTCTAATAATCCTCTAAGCTTATCCCAATTATATGTATACTTAAATCCGTTAATCAACCTTGAAAATGCCGAAGGTGACAAGTCTCTGACGTCTTCCCACTTATCTAGATCAGGTAACTTCTCCCAATCCTTAGGCCGAAATAATTGCCAAGTTAAGGGCTCAAACAATCTACGCAAGCAAGCAACAAATCTCAAAATCATCTCCATCATGAATAAATTAGTTTGGAGGGGGCTTGACTAACTTGCAAAAATAAGGTAATATATAAATGTAAATAAGGAGCTTAGAAAAATATGGCAAATGATGCCCCACTTGTGTTCTTGGATGTAGAGACAACAGGGTTAGACTACAAGACATGTTCAATTATACAGCTATCAGGAATCATTAAAGTTGTAGGTAAAGAAGAGGTCACCTTCGATTATAGAATTAGACCTTATAAGAATGACACAATCTCTGAAATAGCAGCGGAGAAGACAGGTCTAACACAAGATATAATAATGCAATACCCTGAAGTAGGTGGGGTGGTTAAGGAGTTCAAGGCTCTATTAGATAGCACCCTGAAGATTGAAGGTAGCAATAGAATTAGGCGTGCATACTTTGTTGGTTATAACTCTCAGTTCGATATGGACTTTGTGAGAGATCTACTAGACCTAAATGGCTCTAACTTCAAGAGATACTTCTACTTCCCGGATATTGATGTAATGAGATTATATGCTCTATACTTTATGTGCAAGAGAGGTAGTATTAAGAGCTTCAAGCTAACAGATATATATGAGGCAATCTTTGGGGAAGAGTTGGTAAATGCCCATGATGCCTTAGTTGATATACAAGCTACAAAGAAGTTATATGAAGCAATCTTCTTGAGATATCAACTCAACATAGATATGGCAGAAGCAGTTAAAATAGTTGCGGGTGAAAACGAGCAAAGCGAAGAAGAGAAGGTTATACTATAATTATGTTAATCCTAAAACGCTTACACATGCAAAACTTCATGTCTATAGATGAACTAGATATAGACTTCGAAGATAACGAAGTTATGGCTATATGCGGCCAGAACGGTTCCGGTAAATCATCCTTGCTCTATGCCATTGCCTTCCTGTTAACAGGCTATAGAAAAGGGGAGAGTTACAGAGACTATGTTAAGACGGGTTGTGATACAGCCTATCTATACTTAGAGGCAACACTTAAAGGATCCCCACTATATTGTGAGGCAGAGTTATTAGGTAATCAGAAGAAAGGTATAATGCAGCCTACTAAGAGGAAGACTATCTACAAAGGAGTGACTTACCTTAATAGTGATCACAATCAGTTCATTAAGGAGAATGAGTTATCTTATGTGGAGTCACTCCTCTTCATGTTCCAGGACTCTAATAAAGATATTATAGATGCCAAACCATCTGAAAGAGCAGCTATGTTAAAGAAGCTCTTAAAGTTTGAGTTCACGGATATAGTAGATAAGTTAAATCAGGAACAAGAGTTGAAGAAGATTGAAAAAGTGGAGAAGGGTGCAATCTTAGATGAGCTAAAAACACATACCTTCGAGACTCAGAGACTGGCAAGAGAAATACCGCCTACAATGATAGCTCAGTGGAGTAGTAAAGTAGATGAAATAAATAACAATCTCAGGAAGCTAGAGGATATAAAGGGAATATCCGAAGATAATATAAATAGATCTCTGAATGAAATAAGGTTCAATATTAAGAATACTGAGCAGAGTATAGAAAGAGAAGAAGTAGAAGAAAAACAGATCCTTCGACTACTAGAAGCAAAGAACGAAGAGCTAAATAAGGTAAGTGAAGAAGACCTAATAAATGAGCTGAGTAAACTGCAAGAGGAACTTAAAATACATCAAAATGAATATAAACTCCTAAGAGATAAAGCAGAAGAGATAACTCAAACTATAAAGGTTGAAGAGTATCAAAAGAGTGAGTTAACTAAGCAGATTAAAATAAGCAGTAAAGGTGTCTGTCATGCGTGTGGGCAGGCAATAACACAAGAACATATAGATAGCTTAAATACTAAACTAAAAGCTGTTGAGGATCAAATAGAAAAGTCTAAACAGAGCTTAGAGGACCTACATTATGATAGGAATAATACTAAAGAAAAAGAACTAAATGCAGCAATAACTCAACAACGCAATAAAGTACAGTCACATAAAAATAGCCTAGCTGAAGTTGAGTATAATAAGAAGAGACTCGAAAGCAATAGAGAGTTAAGCGCGGAGAGGAAGAAGTACTTAAATGAGTTAAGGAACAGGGAAAGTAGTACTCTGGAAGAATTACAGAGGTATGCTAAAATAGCACCTATAATTAGAGAGAAGGATGAACTTGTAGCTGAGCTGGATCAACTAAAGGAGAAGATCCAAAAAGCACAAGAAGAGAAGATTAGAAACGTAGAACGTAAAAGGAATAACGAAATCATCTTGAAAGAGAAGGTGCAATGTGAAGAGAAGCTTAATAAGTTAACGGCAGAAATCAATAATCTGTTATTGGAAATAAGCTTATCTAAATCAGCCTCTACAATCTTTGAAAGTTCGTTCCCGTCGTTCCTGGTACTACAAGCAACTCAAAGACTAGAGAATTATATAAATGAGATTGTTCAGAAGATCTTCCCATATATGAAGGTTAAGTTGCAAATGCAGAGATCCGGGGTAACGTTCCTGTATACAGCTGAGAGTAGCAATGATGAGTGGTTACCTGTAGCAATGGCTTCAGGAGCTCAAAAGGCAGTATTAAGCTTGGCTTATAAGACATCCCTTGCAAGACTGTATGGCCTAACTTGTATAATGTTAGATGAGGTGGATGCAAGTTGCACTGCTAACAATGCTGAGATTATATATAAGTTTGTAGCTAGTCTTAATTGCTTCCAGCAACTAATCTTCATCAGTCATCGTCCTGAGAGTATACAGGCAGCTAAGTCTGTTAATCCAGGTGTGGTCGTATATACAGTAGATAAAGGCACATATACGCTAGTGGAGGAGTAATATCCTCCACGTAATTAAAATTGTATGAAGGCTCCAGCACCATATATGAAGGACTGTGTCCTGGTTACATCGATACCTAACTTAGCATAAATACCAACCTTGCCTAATAAGACAGCCCCTAAAGCTATAGATACTTGTTGAGGTAGGGTGCCTGCGAAGTTTAGGTCAGCCCCTAATAATCCTACAATAGACTTAGGCTTAGTATACTTCTTGTAGTTAGCAATGAGGGCTTGGTACTTAGAATCTAAACTACTATACTTATCTCTAAGTGCCAGGTTCTCCGCGACATAACTCTTAACCTCACTAGCCAACTCCTTGGAAGACTTATCAAGCTCATCATACTTAAAGTCCAGCTCATAATAAGCCTTGGCAATCTCTAACAACACATCCTTATCAGTCATACCCTCAGGGACTACAACATCATAGATGCCCTTAGAGGTCTCAACTGTATATACTGTATCCCCTGCACATATAACCCCTACACACATTAGGAGTGACAATATAATTATGGTTAATCTCTTAATCATTGCTGTGTTCTCCTGGTAGAATCTTCTTGATAAGATCTCTCTCGGTAGGCTTACTTATACTCTCTATCTCTTCGATCTTATTAAGGACCTCACTCTCCTTATCCTCTACAGATTTGGTTGTGTCCTCAATGTCACTCTTTAAATCCTTAATTTGCTTACCTTGCTCCTTAATCTCTCCTTCTAACTTACCCTTAGAAGACCCAAACAGAAGTCTAATTATGAGAGCTCCAATAGGTATGATAAGCAAAGTCCAACCCTTCTTGAAGAAGTTCTTAATCTTAGTCCAAATATCTTGTATGCTCATGTAATATTAAGTTGCCTAAACCTCACTTATTATATATAAGGTGGTAATTATGAACTCAAGAATAGTAGAAGCCGGTGTGGCTAAGAATATAGATCAAGCGTTCAAGAATGTATTATGGAGTATTGCGCAGCAGTCGTCGAAGAGGTACTATCAGCCTCTTAACTTAACTACCCCAAGACAACAGCAGCAGTTTACACTTAGAACATATAACTCTCTGTTGTATAGAGCAGGCACTAATCAAATCAAGATGGATACAGATGCAGCTGTACTTAGGAATGTGGCTAATAAGGATGCCAAAGCTGCCTATAATGCAAGTGTCTTAAAAGCTCAGCAAATGACCCAAGCAAAGCAACAGACTCAACAAACTACTCAAACTGCTCAATCTAATCAGCCTGAAACCCAACAAGCGCAAACTAGTACTGCAAAGCCTGCTCAACAAACACAGACACAGCAAGCGCAGGCCCAACAGAAAGGCACAGGAATAGGTAATAGTGGTGTAAAGAATATAGGAAAAGAAGGTACCATCAATATGAGGGATCTTGAGATTATAAAACAAAACTTAGGGAATCTAGGGGGGAGACTATCACGTCTAAATAAAGGCTTCAAAAACTCTATAGTTGACCTTAGAATAATGGATGATCCTGCAATAGGTAAAAAAGTATATAAACTCCCGGCCCATCTAGTGCTTACAATAAAAACAGGAATCCCTGTTCCTGTTAAGGATAAGCAACAAGCTCCTAAAGAGCAATCCAAAGAGCAACAAGCTCCTAAAGAGCAATCCAAAGAGCAACAAGCTGAATCTAATACTCAGCAAACAGCACAATCTGGTACTGAAAAATCAAGTACTGAAGAACCAAAAGTTAAAGAGGCTATAATTACAGAAGAAGATTGTGCTCTTCTCGAGGCCTATAAATATAAAGAAGAACTCTATAAATATGAAGAGTTGTTTGGAAAGAAAGTAGATCCTGCAAATTATATTATAAGTGAAGAGGGAAGAGAAGATATAAAGAAGGTAATAGAAAACGCCTTTGAGAATAGCTTGATAAATTATGAGCAAACAACTCTAATCCCTAAAGTAGGAGAAATAAAAATTATGGATGCACGAGGTACAGAAATTAAAGATCCAGGTGAAGATGAGGAACTAGAAGGCTATATAGAAATTGAGACACCAGTTACACTCGAAGAGGGTAAACCTAAATTAGGTGATAGAATCTTACATGGTGTTGGCACAGTCCTTAAAGTTCTAAGCGCAGGTAGGTGAATATGAACCCTGACTTAAAAGCTCATGTGAATCCCTGAAAACAATAAAGCCCTCACATTGTAGAGGGCATTAAATTACGTTAAATGCAGCGCATATTGCGCATATAAACAGCGATTCGGTGTCAGGACATATAACTACTATGGCTGATATCCTTGACAATAACTAACCTTAAATTGGTCTTCATGTAAGCTAAAGCAGCCTTCTGGGAATCCCAAGATATTCTAGAGCCATCCTTAAGGGTCTTAACACCTGTGGAGTTAATACCCTTAACCCAGGGTATACACCAGGCCTGCTCTTCATTAAGATTACCTGCATCGTCAAATACAACCTTAGAAGCAGCATACATCCTAAATGATACTTTGCGCAAGAAGTTAATGTAGTTGAGTATAGCAGGCTTACCAGCAGCAACCATTACTTCATCCAAGCCCTCTGTACTCATAACAGCTTCCTGGTACCCCGTGCTCTCTCGAGGTCTACCTTCAAGAGTTATCCACTCCTCCAAAGTCTCGTTAGTTGTAGTATCTCTGCGATATATCTTCTTCTTGAGTGTAGGCATCCAGTACTGATCCTTGTCAACTTCAGGGTCCTTAGCTGGGTTAGAGGGATCTGAATCTATATCATTGATAGGGTCTTTAGTTAAGTGACCTTTATAGTAGTTAGCACACCACTGGGCTATATCAGCTGCGTAGATATTAGGGTCAGCAGCGGTCATACAACTCTTACTAGGATCCATAATCATGTTGAAGTTATATCTAATATCCTTAAGCTGACCTAAGTATATAACTGGCACAATCCTATTACCACTCTCATCAGTATTATCATCAGATACTAAGTAGAGATGATCATTGGGGTTAGAGTTAGTGAAGGCCTTGAGTGCTCGAGGAGTCTTAATCTTGACCTTACCCACATACTTCTTCTTATTATCTGCAGGACCCTTCTCAAAGGCTATATCATAGGCTTCATCTGATACACCGTAGTCAATATAAGATTCAGTGTCCTTGATATAGATAGCATCGTATAAGTACTGATACTCAGGGATCTTAACACCTACTCCAAACTCTTTGAAGTCATCATCCTTGTTAGCCAGGGCAGCCATGTTGTTCTTCTGAACTGTACCATATCGAGCGCCTAATAACCACCCCATAGACTCACCGTCTGTGGCATCATTGAAGCCCCCTGCTCCTCCTAACTCCTCTCTAAGATCCTTTAAGCTTTGACCTTGATAAGATGTAACCTCGTTGGTATTGGACGTCTTGACCATTATGTCTCTATAAGGTGTATGGATCTTCTTGAGGTCTTCGGTAGGTATACTCTGAGTTTGGCCATCTGAATCCTCAGTTCTAATATCAGGATATGATGTAACCAATCCGCTCTCATCTGTATCTGAGGTATAAGCTAATAAGTCAAGCTCGTTGTCTTTGACATATAAGTCAATATACTCCGCAGGTGTACAATACAACTTGACTATCTCCTCTTCACTATAGAATGGACAACTCTTCTGAACTAAGCATCTTGAGCAAGTCAAGATACATTGGTTAGATATCTCAGCTCTTAAGGCCTCCATCTCTGACTTGTAGTAGAACTTGCCAGGTAGCTTAACATTGGTGTTAGTTGCATCTTGCGCTGGTAACCAAGCTAACTCGTTCATCTTAGCCACAGGTACTACGTTCATGTACTTATCATAGCTACTTATAAGGTTGTTAGCATAGTTCTCTATGTTCTTGTTATAGATATTATCTCTTACAAACGGCATAAGCCTAGCTAGGGTGCCTTCAGAGGTGTTGAGACGATTATTGAGCATTAAGTATCTGCGATAGTATAAACTATTGGATCTACCTTGTGGTTCTTTGTCCCCTTTAACGTACTTGACGTAATAAGGTGCTGAACCTGTACCTTCAAGTGCACTCTTAATGAAGCTGCCTATAGCCTCCAGTACTGTTACCGTTGCATCTGTTATAGAGGTGCTATATATTGTTAGGGGTATTATAGCATAACTATTGGCCTTAGCATTGCTTTGTATTACCTTACCCACCTCTGTGCTGTCATTAGGTGTTAAGATGTTAGTGTTAGGATCATAAGTTGGTACAATTGTGGTTAACTTAATGTTAACTGCAGCTGCACCGGTGTTATTAGGATCCTCCTTCTCACCTAATACATTGTAGAAGTAGTTAACACCTTCTGAGTTCTGGGAGTTGTGAGATCCTAAGTATGCTCTGACTTGTTCCCTTGTAGGTAGACTATACTTAGCGCTTCCCATTATTGTTGAGGCTCTCTTGAAGGTTCTCTCCCTTATTATTACCCTAAGAGCATCTATTAAGAGTTGTCGCTCTCTATATTCAGTGTCAGTTAAAGCTTTAAGAGCTGTAGCGTCGTCGCTGGTTAACATATGTCTTCTAATCCAAGCACTCTCAGTGTCTCCGCTGAACATACCTACTACTAGATCAAGTGTATAACTTAACCTTGCTCCAAACTTACTCAGAATATTTGGATTGTTTGTCTTAAGTGATTGCTTGGCTTCTCTAAATGCATCTAATAACTCAGGGGCACTGAACGCTGCAAGACTACCATTCTTTATACGTTCAAAGTCTATCTTGAGTCCTTCGCTATCATTTAAAGTCTCATAGTCTACAGAGGTGCCGAAGACTGCATTAACAGAATCTGCAGTATAATAGTCAAGATAGATTGCTTTGAGATTCTCTTGGACTGTGTTTGCTCCTATTGCCTTAAGTCTTGCTTGAGTTATCATATCATAGATTACATCTACAATGGCATTATCTAACTTACTTGCCTCTTGTATTAAGACATCGCTCATCAGGATTTGCTTGTCCTCCTTTAAAGCTATAGCAGTTGGGTTACCAAGGCTTAAGAACGCTTTAGTGTTATTGCCGAAGTATCCATCTATCTTCTCACATAATTCTCTTGTCAAGTTGCCTGAAGACACCAGTGCTTTAGATATATCATCCCTCATCTCTTTGAGAGATGGTCTCTCCTTAAGTATGTTGGTAGCTCCTTCTTTGGGTCTGAAGGTGATATTTTTAATTCTATTAGCTAGCTCTTCACTGAAGGCTTCATCATAACCTTCTTTTCCAACCTTATCCTCCCAGCCATCATTGTTCTTAGATGTATCTGTAATTACCTCATACTCTGTGCTATAATAAGGGCTCTTAGTATCTATTCTGCCTAACAACCCCTGTACGTCTAAGTCTGTAATCTTGTAGGTTGTGTCGTTTATAGGGATATCGAATCCTGCCCGTACCAGGTCATTCAATACGGGCCTCATTTGTGTCAGACCATCTACTAGATCCGGGAACTCACTCATTAATAAGGGGTTCTGTGTTCCTGTTTGATCCTCCAAGCCTGACAACTTGAAGTTCTTGAATATATCGTAGCACGTATTACTTAAGATACTCTTAATACTGTTATTAAGGCTTGAGCTTTCACCATATATCATATTGATTATAGGCCTGAAGTTTAAGCCTCCTACGTCAGCTCTCTCTAAGTCTGCTCTAGACTGGAACCTTGGTAGACCTGGTATGATCTTCTTGTTCTTAAGGGTATCTACATCATTTTTATTTACGAGCTCGTTTGTGATAGACTTGTCCCTATTATGCTTAACATTAACCTTAAAGTAGTTAGAAGGCCAAGACATAGGTGTTACACATAGAGGCTCACTTATGCTTATTCCTATAGGTTTGTCATCCTGATCATATAGCTTTATATTATCTAAGGATAACTCTAATGGACTTAAGAAGTAAATATAGCAGTCATATAACGTACCTGTCGATACTTCTACCTCATCCATTATTATTGAGTAGGTAGGGACTCTTAATCTCAGACCTAGAATAGTACCACCGCTGGTAGGGTCTATTTTAGCTGAAATGAGAGCTACTAGTCCCGATCTGCTCATATCTGTAGAGTTAGCTACTCCTGGCGTTCTTCTCTTCACCCTCCTAGATGAGGACTGTATATCTTTTGAGGTTACTTCATCTAGTTCCTCTAGATTATCTACAATGAAGTTATCCCGAACTTGATTGATAAGAGCTTCTAAGGAGTTGTCAGTGTTCTTTATCTTTTTAGACTTTTGACTTGACTCTATTATGTCCTTATTATTATCCCTCTTAGCCTTGAGTTCACTAGACCCAGGTTCGAAGTCAGTGTCACTATTTTTAACTGTATTAGCTGCTAGCATTACAGGTTGAGGTACAGCAGTCATAGCGTAACTTTCTATAGGTGTATATTCCCCTGTAGATTCATTAAGTCTTGCTCTGAACTTCCTTCTGCAATCTCCTAACGCATAATCTCCCTCTATTAGAGATCCTAGATTGTATGACTCATCTCCATCAGTATAAGTGACATTAAAACCACCCCCGCTCTCTGCAGTGTTTATCTTATAATCTACCTCTTTGAAGCCTGTTATTATCTTAGATACTCTACCTATAGATGTTGAGTATAATCCTTTAGGATAGCTTAGAGTAATAGTTTGATCTGGCGTTTTAAGGTATACTTGCTTAATCTTAGAAGGCTGATACTTCCTAATCTTAGACACCTTGAAGCTTATAACAGAGTTGTCATCTAACAAACTTATCATAGATCTTTGTGATGTCTTAGTACCATCTTCTTTATATTCTTCTAGGCCTAGATTCTCCCTAGACATCAAGATTAGAGTATTAGGTAAGTTGTCGCTATAATCTGGGTACACCAGATATGCACCTTGAGGCACTTCTCTTGTATTATTAGATAACTCGTCCTTTATGGTTATTGTGGTTCCTTTAGGTGACAATGCTTCGTAAGGTGACAGGAGCTTAATCTTAATATCTGAGATATCTACCCCTTCCTTCCTTTTGGTACTCTCATCTGTAATAATTGAGTTTCCTTGATTTATTGATATGTCCCCTAAAGTTACTGTATACTTGACAGCTACGTTCTTACTATACTCAGTGTAGATTCTGCCTAGATCTGCTGTACCTGCTTCATTGATAGATTCACCGTCTATTACTCTCTGAACTTCTTTTGATTCATAATGAGGTGCATACGTGAACAGACCAACCTTATCCTCTCCAGTCTGAACCATTGTATTTTCGGTTATTGTAGTATGCGTGGCTTGCTTTGTTGTTCTAGCATAGACACTATCCCCTTGGGTATCTGTCAGGTCTATATTTAAAGTATAAGTGCCGTCATTATTATCCTTAAGGGCTTGAAGGCTGTTCTCTATATATTGATATATAGATTGCTGAGGTTTAGACTCCTGAGCCTCAAACACCTCCTTAAATTTAGAAGGGTATATTAGGCTTGTTGTAGCGGCCTGTCCAATACTATTATCTCTTAGAGTATTCAAGGTCACAACGTTCTCTAAAGCCCTGAGATTGAAGTTGGTGAAGTTGTTTACCTTATATTTATCGAACAGTGTCCCCGAAGCATTAACCAACTTATCATATGCTAGAGTTAACTTACCCTTGTATTCATATATCTCACCGTTGTCTAATCTAGTAGCCCCCTTGATTACTTTGTCACCTACCTTAACAGTAGTGTTCTCATAATCCTTAGATGTTAGCCTTAGAGGGGCGTTGTTGAACGTTCCTCTATTAAGTAGGTGACCTTTGTAATATCTAGTACCAACAGGGATACTGACACCCTTCTTGGAGGCCTCAATTGCATCATTGATGAACTTCCAGGAAGTTACTGTATTTATATCCCCTGCTGTGCTCCTCTTATAAGGCTCCTCATACAAGCCATCTAGTAATCCACTGGCTTGTGCAACGTAGATATTCTCTATTGTTACAAAGCTTCTAACAATATTGTAGATTCCAGTGCGTCTCAAATATTCAGGTATTGGATTATCTGCTCTTGTTGTTAACATAGCCTCAGAGGACGTGGCTGTTGCTACTCTAAACATATAAGCCTTATACTTAGCATCCTTAAGCGCCCAATAAGATTCTATATTTCCAACGGAGTTGCTTATATCACTAGTGCTTACAATCTCTGCCTCCACTAGTAGAGTTTCTGGTATTGCTTCTAAGTTCCCTGTATCCTCTATAGGCTCTGCATTACCTGGATAATCTCTGAGATAGTATACTGTTCCAGCGGGTATATCTCTTAGGTCCTTAATACAATCCTTTACCTCAATATATTTAGGGCTACTTGAATCATTTGCATCGTAGTCTGGATTAGGTATCTTATAAGGCCCCCAGGTTAGGATATTAGTAACTTGACCCTCTGAGTTATCTTGATACTTAAACACAAATAACTTGTAACCTGTGGCTGTATTATCTCTGTTAGGTATTAACAAGCATACATCTTGAGGTCTAAGCTTAATTAAGTATTGTGTATTGTTATCTTCAGGGTGAGTAATGAACGTGACACCAGATACTTTATAGTTTATTGCCTCATCATAATCAACGTCTATTACCCCTAATTTATTGAGTAATTTAACTTCAGATACTGTACCTTTGACACTAAGGGTATCTTTTTGTATCTGTATGTATCTATTCTGTATAATATTGTCTGATTCAGCTTCTTCAACATCTATAGACTGGATCTCGCATTGTATAGTTGCAGGTTCTATCTTAGTACTTCCAACATAGAACACACTAGGCGTGATTCCTCTATATATATACTCTATATGATCTTGCCCTAGCCATGGTGATACCTGTATATTAACTTCTGACGGCGTGCCTGTTGTATTGTAGAAGTGCTCAGCAGGAGCTTCACCCATTATAGCTCTGTTGATGAAGAACTTATCCTCTGAGTCTATTAGACTTAGAGCATTATTCACACCTTTAGGTGCTGCATATATAGATGTTGGATCTACCCTCTTACTACCTGTTGATTCGTCTATCTTATAAGTATACAATAAGCTTGTATTTGTGTTATCTAGGTAGTCTATTGTAGGTATAGCTTCAGTTATGTTGGCTCTCTGCTCCCCTGTTAAGACTTTAAGGATTGTATGATAATCCCTTATCTTATTATTATACTTCGTGAACGAGAGCCTGAACCCTGATCCTCCTTCATATGTACCTTGCTCATCATATGTCTTAGTCCCAGAGTTACATATTACACCATCTTGTTCTAAGAGGTCTACTATGAACTTATGTGTTGCATAATTTGCATAATTACTTGTTAACTTTGCCATTTGCTCTCTCACTTTACACTATATAGTCATATTCCTTTTTAGATATAGACTGTATAGATAATTCATCACCCACAGGGTTGATTCCTAAGTCCGAGTTTAAGATTGTATCTAACATTGATCCTCTCGATGTTGTACTATCACTCCCTCTATTATTGATTCCTACTATATCTATTGTTGATAGGGATCCTAAGGCTGGTAAGTGTGCAGCCTCTCTTGCTCTAGCTATCGCGCCCTCAGAGCCATACATATAATTACGCACTACTTTGCTCATTAGGTTATTACGTAATATACTTCCTATCTGTGAGTTTAGACCATTCCCCTCATCATACTTAAATTGTGATAAGTCGTTTAAGGTTCCAAGAGTCTCTGAGAGGGCTTTGTCTATTGCACTCTCATAGTTTAAGCTCATTATAGTAGTCTGATAGAAGTCCTCATTGAACAACCCTTCTATTATATTATACCAGTCATTGTCTTTATATTTAGATAATACGGCCTCTCTTACACTTATTGTCTTAAGTGCCCCCGTCAGCAATGAGGGTACCTGTATCTTAACCCCAAAGATTAACTTCTTAACAGGCTGTATTGTCATAGCTGCTAACTTCTGCATTTGTTGCTGCAGATACTCTGTTAACTGACTGCCTGCTAGACCTGCTGACGCACCCCCCGTTACCCAGGCACTTACTAGATTGACTGTTATAGTTACCATAGGTATGGAGGCCTCTACTACCTTCATTATATTCTGAGCTGTATTGACCATCTCAGCCATAGTAGACAATACGCTACCATATGTTTGTACAGCTTTAAGGTTAGATACAGCAGATGTTAGAGAGGGATCACTTGTTATAGAGTTTAGAGCCTGCGTGCCTAAGTCGGACAAGCTACTTAACCAATTATCTCCTGAAGTTCCTAGTAGATAGTTAAGTAGGTTCTCGAGTTTAGAAGATAGAGTCTTAGTTGCATCTTTGAAGTTTACGGCGTAAGGAGCTACTTCCCCCATTAAGGCTCCTAAGGTTATATTGTCCTTAGTATTCCAGGCATCCTTGATTCTCTGTATCTTAGATTCTAAGAACGATAGTGAGGCACTTGCAGCAGCATCGGCTACATCTGTATATTGATCAGCCTCAAAGATACCACTTGCATTATCCCCCAACGTTCTAAGTTGAGCTGCTACTCTCTTGTATCCTGAAGTTGCTGTTACTCCTATGTTAGATATGTCTGGGGCATCTATTCGAGATCCTTGTACTCCAAAGGCTTCCTGACTCCAACCCTCCGTTACTGTCTTAGATAGACTATTAGCTGCCCCTATTGTATTTGTCCACTCTGCCATCTTACTTTATGCCTTTACATATGATGATACAAAGCTACCTTCAGATGTTGAACCATTGGTTACTACTACTCCTGCAGATGGGTTTGTACCTAAGCCAACATATGGTGCTTGTAACTTAATCTCTGAGCCCGACATACTTACTCCTGTAGAGTCTATCTTAAGGGAGGTACCATTAGATACTCCTCCTATGTGTATGTAGAACTGTGTAGGTCTCATTATTAGGATTGAGCCTGAACTGTATGCTATGATTGTACCCCCAGTACTTCGCTCAATGAAGTGGATGCAATTAGAGTCCCAGTATGTAACCTTAATATCAGTGAACACTACTCGTTCACCTAGTAGCTGCGCTGTAACATCTGAGATCTTGTCTTGTAATGACTCCTTGGGGATTGATAGTGGTATTGTTGTGCTACCTCGTGTTAGGGTATTGTAGTCATCCTCACTATAAGCTGCATAGTTAGCTAGACCTAATATATAACCGTTGTTGAACTCATCATCACATATACACCACACCAGCTCATTCTCTTTACCTGTATATAACTCGTCTCTGAAGAACGAAGGCCATATAGGGCAATCTGCTGCCTCTAAGGTTTCCATGTGTGGGAGTATTCTAATTTGAAGTCTGCTGTTTGTGTTAGACGCAACACCTACTACTCTACCTATATATAATCCATAGCTCATATTAAGTTAGTTGAGGCAGAAGAAGGCTCGGGCTTAATACCTTGCCAAGAACGCCGAGAACGTTGTAACTACTCCTCTATTAGTATATTGTCGCTCTATATGGTCTATAACATAACCCTTAGTTACAATCCTATCCTTAGTACTTGTATCATAGTTAGGGAGGACTACTCTTATTAGGGATCCTAGTGTCACTGCTCCTAGCCCTAGACTATCTACCTTGCCTTGCATCGTAAAGGTTGAGAGGTTGGCACTTAGATAATCCCGAGTAGCTATAGCCTCTGCATCATCTGGTGTATAACTCCAGTCATAATACTTAGCTGTAGGAGGCGTTGTTGTATATATATCCTTGTTGTTAGCCTCAGAGTTACTCAGAGATAGTGAGTTTGTAGGTGTCTGGGAGCTCGCAAAGGCTGCTACTGTAAAGTAAGCTGTTGTATTTGCTGAAGACGTTTGTGTTGAGGTCCATAACTTGTAATCCTTAAGTCTCATGTATTGTGTTGCAGATTCAGCCATGGCTGCTTGTGTTATGTAACCTTGTTCAGCTGCGGCATCTGTTACAAAGGTGTACTTAACTTCTGAATTGAAGAAGTCCTTAAGACTCTTAAGATTAAGAGTGTTATTAGAGTCCGTATATAAGTATAGTGGGGTACCCTGTGATAGTCCATATCTTAAGATCCTCTTCATGTAAGCTTGAGGTGTCTCCGATATCCTGTAACGTTTATGAGGTGTATCTGTTGAGCTGTTGATACCAGCCTTCAGCCCTGTTGGCTCAAACTCTGACTTATATAGCAATGCTATTATCTCGCTTACACTGCCGAAGTATGAGGCTGTGGCTATTGTAGAGTTATAGTACCAACTCGATATTAAGGTTATGTCTACTGTAGATGTTACTGTTGAACCTGCTTTGTAATTGTTGTTAACAGTTAGGACTCTCATGTTACTGATATACTCCAGGTTGTCTCTACGCAGGGTAACAACAGCTTCGGTACCTATATTAGCACTTAGAACCTTGTAGTATTGTTGTGCTATATCTGTTATGTTAAGTTTGACCCCGAAGTATAGCTTGTTGATATCCTCCACACAAGAGAACGATGTAATTAGATCTTGTGGTAACTCACCTATGCTTAATAAGGGGAAGTTGATCTTGAATATTGCCATACTTAATCGTTCCTCTTAGTGAAGGAGGATTGTATATCCCCTAACTCGGGGAAGTATACCTCATCATTGGGTTTAAGTAAGTTCTTGTGTGCTACGCCATTAAGAGTTAGTACGATGTCGTCGTATACTGCAGCACCATATATTAAGCTAGCTTCATTCCAGAACTTAATAATCTTGGAGTCTGTCATTGTATCTTTAAGAGGTATCTTAGACATCTTGAAGTTAAGATAGTTTAGAGATAGAGGATCCGGATAATATGATCCTGATACCTCGTCTTGTACTACTCCTGATGTCATGAAGTCATATCTACTGTATGTTGCCACTTCTAATTACCCCCTTAATTGAGTCTGAACCTTGCAGCTAAGTTATCTTCACTGCCTGCTGATAGCGCTATTGGTATTATATTATAGCACTTAAGTGTTATTGTCCCCGATACAGGATAACCATATTGATCTGTATCCGGAGAGAAGTCTACTGTAGCATCTCTAATTAGACACCTCTTCAGAGATAAGAACGTACCGAACTGCATCTCAAAGGTATAGTTCTCGTAGGATCTTGTTACTAGATCCTGTAAGTAACTACCCATCTTATCTAAGATGCCCTCCCCGCCCTCTGCATCAGTGGCTATCTCTGTACTTGTGTTCTTGTTGGCTGCACCATTATCACTATCATCTTCCTTGCTAGATGTAAACCACTCCTTAGCAGCAGAATATGCATCTGTAAGAGCGTTAATGGTGTCGCCCGCTAGATTACCTATTATAGTTCCTAGTAGGGCCGCCCCTGTTGGGTAAGGGCCGTTAACTATAAAGTGATTTAGGTATTGGGGTAATACAGGTGCTAGTAAGTTTAAGATAGGTTTGGCTACCTCCTCCTTAGCATTCCAGATACCATACTTACCCATAGAGAACTTAAAGGTAAGGCTGAACTCTAACCCTTTAAGGGAGTCTTGAGCACTCCAACTTGGTACTTGTGCAACCCACGGTGTTAGCGATGTTGTTGTTTGAGTGCCACCAGTGCCTGTTAAACCTTGTATGAAGCCTCCCACAGCCTCTACCCCTGACCCTATAATATCGGAGATATTGGTGTTCTTGTCGAAGCCTAACTTACTTGCTACCGCAGAGATAGCCTTGGTCTTGCCAAGCCAATTACCAGCGGCGTTACCTGCAGCAGATATTATTGCCTGAAGAGGATACTTATCACTCCTGCCATTATCTATAGATATCTGTGGGAAGTTATCTTCAATGTAAAGATCTATATTGTTGTTAACATTAAGAGCATCTAAGTTCTCAGAGGATCCTACTGCTAACTTCTTGTCTCTCCTATTAGTCAAGATGTACCGTAGATTGCTCTTCCAGGTCTCATTTGTGCTAGCAGAACCGTTCCTCTTTATAGTTATTATTCTATTTGGATTAGGTCTCATCTAATTATCCTCTTCATTATCCTGGTATATTCAAACTTAAATCATCACTCTGTTGTTCACCTGTACTCACTACTACGGGGCTCGTATCCTTCTTGGATATTGAGTCTACATAGGTTGTTATTGTACTGAGGGTTGTGTTGATATCATTAAGAGTGCTTATTATACGTTGATTGTTCTCCTCTTGTGCATCTGAGGTTATTGTTGCCTTGGAGTCTAAGGAGAAGATCATACTCTGATACATACCATTGTTATCTAAGTTTGCCTTGATACTGTTAACTTGTGCCTTCAATAAGGTCTTTGTTAGATCTAAGATACTCTCTTGCTTAATAGATCTTAAGGCCTCAGCACTTGGCATGTCACTGTCACTAAGTTCAAAGACCTTAGAGCTTATGGCTTTGAAGAATGTAGTAGGTTTGCTATTAGAGGTCTTGTCGTTCTGTAAATCCTTAAGGGCATCCTTGATGTACTTGTCACTCGCCTCTGAGGATACTTGTCCTAAAGAGTCAAAGTAAGAGGTTATGTAGCTTACTATACCTTGATCTCTGGCTTGTGTTACTACATCTGTTGTCTTAAGAGCTTCTATGTCTTGTGGATTAAGTAAGTCCGATATTAAGCTCTTAAGAGCCTTGGTATTACTATCATCTGTATCCCCACCAAACACACTTGCAAAGAAGTTCCTAACTGACTTACCTGCTGAAGTTGCTCCAGACTCCTTAACTTCCGAAGATGCCGCTGCCTGGGCTAATGCTTCGAAGTAGCTTCCTATGTAGGTTACTACACCTTGCTTCTTGGCATCCTTGATCTCATCCCAGCCTAATGCCTCACTAACTGTTACTTGAGTAATTAGGGCATCTGCTATATCTTTAAGGTTCTGATTAACCCCGGAATTTGTTGATAATCCAAATAGAGTACCTAAGAAGTTCGTGACTGACGTAGCGGCAGCCGCTGATACACTTGTAGCTAATGTGTCTATAGATTGTGACTTAGCTTGTGCTTTAAAGTATGCATCAATGTAGTATATTATACCGCTGTGTACTGCTGCATCTAGCTCACCTCTCTCGTCACCTTGCTTAATAGTATCAGTTGTCTGAGACTCTATAAGATCATTGACTATGGATTGTATGTGCTCATAAGACCTAGAAGGAGCTTGTATACCAAATATGCCACTAAATAAGCCCTTAATAAACCCATTAATTGAAGAGCCTATAGATGTAGCTAACCCCGTTGCAAAGGTGTTCGTAGCCATGATCGCTGTTTGTGTAGCGAAGTAAGTACTTAAGTAGGCAATCATACCTATCTTAACTGCCTTGCCTACTGCCTCATCACCTGTATACATCTGAGCTGTTTGAGTATCTATGATAGCCTCAGTTATCTCCTTAAGCTTGTTGGAGGTCTTATCTGACTCAGTTGCTTTGCCAAATAGACTTGTGAAGAAGGATCTAACGGCCTTACCCGCTCCTTCACCTATGGCTTGTAATGTGCCCGATACTAACAACGAGGCTGATTGTTGTAGGAAGTATGCTTCAAGATATGCTATGAACCCTACCTTCTGGGCAGCTAGAACTGTCTTATCCTCTTTAAAGCTGCTTGCTGTTAAGTTCTGATTAAGCTCATCTATAATAGATTGCATGTGTGAGGTTGTATCGTCAGATACTCCCCCAAACAATCCCTTAACAATACCTGTCGCAACTGTTGCAGCTCCCGCTACGGCCAGCATAGGCTTCAAGAGGCTTATTATGCTTGCAGTAGAATTATCACTGCTGCTCTTATTATCTTTGCTATTGTTAATGATAGTATCTAGGTCTTGATGCAGCAATAAGAAGCCTGCAGGTATAACTGCATTTAAATTACCTGTAGCATTGATGATATCACTAACCTTAGGAGTTGAAGATACTGTAGGCTTAGAGGTCCAGAAGTTCTCAAGTCTCAGTAGAGTACTCTCAATAACAGCATTGAAGTCTGAATTAGAGACCTCTACTACTAACTTACTCTGTTCATCTGTTAATAGGCTGCTTACGCCTTTAGGTGTGTCTGCCACAATTATATCTCCTCTCCTTAGACTCCCTGAGATGCTACACTTGCCCTGATCATATTAGCTAGAGTTGTGTATCTATTCTGGAAGTCGTGGAACTCCATATTATTAATCTCACTTAAACTTGTATTAAGTCTAAGCATCATCCCTGTCGTCATAGTCATCAGATCCTGATAACTGCATGGCTTGAAGGATAACAGAGAGTCGAAAGGGAAAGGCCTGCTTGACTACTTTGCCTGAAATTGGATTGAGCATGCTTACTTCAGGCTTAATCCCAAATCTCATACTTTGTTGCTTAGTGTTAAGCTTGGCTATCATACCATAATCAAGTCTAGCTTCGTCCTTTAAGAGCTCGTACTTCTCTCCTACTGTTAAGTTGCTTATGTCTTCACCATTGTAGTTGACTATTGATATAATCTTTGCCACTTCAGATAGAGTCTTGAGTCTCTCTGCTAAGTAGTCATTGTATGCCTTCTCTTCCTCAGGATCATAGTGTATCAACTTATCTACCAACTCTGTGTTGTCTGTATCACTCTTAAGTTGGTTTATAATATTCCAATTGAACTGTATCTTGCTCTTTATACCTTTGAACTTAGCTTCTTCTTCAGCATAGTATGTGTCTAGCCAGTTCTTAATAACTAGCTGATCCTTGTAGTGTATATAGTCAAATATACAGTAGAACCCCGTCCTCTTGTTTGTAATTTTGATCTTAGAGGTAAAGTCCTCTGGGAGATCATATATTTCTACATCTTTAGATATATCTATGCAAGTTCTTGGTACCCACTTCTTGGTCTTGACATCTTCTAATCTCTTAGGTGTTTGTTCCAGTATCTTGTAATCTTCTGGGCTTAAAGGATATGGGATGTCTTCTAACTTATTCTTGTAGAAGGTCTTGAAGATGTATAACATCAACTCCTCAACTTCCTTCTCATGCCAATCTCCCACGTCTACATCTTCATATATCATATTGTTTAAGATACTTATAAGTCTAGCAGGTATCTCGGATTCTGAGGACATGGCTAACTCTACAATATCAGATACTTTGAAGTTCCTAACATGTACTACCTCTGGCGCACCTACCTTGCCCTGTGTAGATAGTCTAACCTCTATATAACCTACTGGGATAGTTTGTATGCTGTCTACCACCCTCTCTGAATTCCTTAATGTATTCAATATAATATTGTTATCTCTTAATCTCATACTTCTGTTTATCTTAATCCTTCTTCTTCCTTTGCATTAGGCCCCCTAGAGGCTTAATATAATTAGTTTATAGGGCGATTTGTTTGGACAATTTATGCATTTTTTTTTGATAGAGCTTGAACTAATTTAATAATTAAATTATTATTATATTGTTAATAAGGAGTATATAAGTTATGTCTGAAGATAAGAACTTAAATGGTGGATTTGAATATCCAGACACAAATGGTATGGGTACTAAGGCTAAAAGAATAGCTAATATCTATTCTGATATTCTAAGTCTAGGTAATAGACTCCCAAAGCAAATCTCAGAAGAGGATTATATTAAGGCTAGAAACGCTGTTAAGGCTATGTGGGATGCTATGAATAATAGTCATATTGCTAAGGCAACTCACAGTGGTGTTCATTTTACTAAGAATGGTGATTTCCCTAAGGAAGGATCATTCATTAGTATATACTATACTAGCCGTCTGTCTAGTAGTGGTGAGTTAAGAGGTACAATCTATGATGATGATGATCTTAACTACTATAGACCTGCAACAAGCTCCGTAAATATGTTAGGAGGTCCTAGAGCCCCAAAAGAGGTATATGTCTATGCTTATGATGCAAAGGCTAAGGGAATTAGCAAAGGTAGTCATAAATTTGTATATTTTGTAATCTGGCATAATAGCGCTGCGCATCTCTTCAAGTATTATACGGATATTGATGTTCTCCGAGAAGAACCTACTATTTCGGCCAAAGATATTCTTAGATGGGCTTATGTTGATAAAGGGGAGCTTACTAAGTGGATCCCTGACTATATTCTCGATGATGCATTTGAGAACTTAGACTGATTCTTAATCTTACACACAACAATAAAGGAGGACCGAGGTCCTCCTTTATTTGTAATATTCACATTCAATTACATCATAGGCATACTAGGAGCTGCAGGCATTGATGTCTTAGGTTCAGGGATCGTTGTAATCGATGCTCCCGAAGTTAGTACTAGACTTGCCACAGATGCTGCATTCTCAAGTGCACATCTTGTTACCTTAGCAGGATCAATAACTCCTTCAGCAATCATATCTACAATCTTACCTGTTAGAGCGTTGAAGCCTTTACCTGGTTTAGCTGTTGCAACCTTATCAGCGATTACTTCACCTGCTAAGCCTGCATTTAGAGCAATCTGCTTAACTGGTGCACTTAGCGCTTTAATTACAATGTTGTAACCCCTTAGCCAATCAGTATCTGCATCTGTTGGGGTTTTAAGCTTAGCTGCGATCTGACATAGAGTTGTACCGCCCCCTGGTATAATGCCTTCTTCAATTGCAGCTCTTACTGCATTGATAGCATCTTCTACTCTATACTTCTTCTCCTTAGCTGCAGCTTCTGATACATCGCCAATGTTAATAACAGCTACGCCACCTGCTAATCTTGCTAAGCGTTCCTGTAGTTTTTCTTTGTCGTAATCTGAAGTTGCTTCTCCTACCTGAGTTCTAAGCTGTGTTACTCTATTCTTAATCTCATTAGGATCTCCTTCACCACCTATAATAGTTGTGCGATCCTTTGTAACCTTAATAGACGATGCACTACCTAGCTCATCAAGACTGACATCTTTAAGGTTTGTGCCCAAATCTTCTGAGATCATTGTTGCACCTGTTAAGATTGCAATGTCCTCGAGCATATCTTTCTGTCTATCACCAAAGCCAGGAGCCTTGACAGCACATACTTTAATTAAGCCTCTTAGACTATTAACTAGTAATGTTGTGAGTAGATCACCCTCAACCTCTGGTGCTATAATTAAGAACTGCTTACCTGTCTTAACTACCTTTTCTAGTAGAGGCATAAAGTCTTGAATGTTACCAAGCTTCTTATCTGTTACAAGGATAAGTGGTTCTTCATATTCAGTTGTAAGATTGTCTGAGTTTGTGCAGAAGTAAGGTGATATATAACCTCTATCGAAGCTCATGCCTTCTACAAAGTCAATGTATGTTTCAGTTGTCTTAGATTCCCCAACTGTAATAACTCCGTCTGATCCTACCTTTTCAATAGCATCTGCAATTAGACTGCCAATTACAGGATCATTGTTAGCTGAGATCTCCGCTACTCTTGTAATCTGATCTTTACTATCAATCTCCTGGGCCATCTCTTTAAGTTTAGCTACTACATCCTTAACGGCTTCATTCATACCGTTTCTAAGCTTAATTGGATTTACGCCTGTAGATACTGCTTTAACTCCTTCTTCCAGGATTGCCTTAGCTAGTACGCTACTTGTGGTTGTACCGTCCCCAACATTCTCATCCGTCTGAGATGCAATATTCTTAATGAGCTGTGCTCCCATATTTTCTAGAGGATCACTTAATTCAATTGCTTTTGCAACAGTTACACCATCTCTTGTTACAGTTGCAGGACCATATGAGTTTTCAACTAGTACTGTTCTTCCAGCTGGTCCTAATGTCTGAGCAACAGCATCCACTGTCTGCTCTACCCCCTTCATGAGGGACTTTCTCATTTCTTCATCAAATGTAATATTTTTTGCCATTTATATTTTCCTTCTATATTTGACAAGTCTACTCTCTATACCTAGAGAGTAGATCTTTTATTTAGATTTTTTTACACAAACGATACACCACAGTTAGGGCATGCTTCTACAGATAGAGGTGCCGCAATACCACACCCTTCCTCAGGACAACATGCTAACTCTTCTACGGGGCAGTCCCACTTAATATCTGTGACTCTACCTGATGAGTCTTTGATAACTTCTAAGACCATTGCCTTCTGCTCGTCTGTTAGAACCTCTGGGTGTGGTAGATCTCTCCAAGCTTCTTTCTTTGCTTCAGTTTTTACCTCAGCCTTAGGTGTTCTTCTAGTAGGGGCAACTGATTCCACTGTAGATGTTTCCTTAACTTCTTCCACAGCTGATGTTGATGTAGTCTTATTCTCATCTGCATAGAGTTCATCCCACATCTTCTTTTCACTTGCCTGTCTCTCTACTAGTTCTTCGTAGAACTGTGTTCCAAGTGCTGCGTCAATTCTCTTAATGGTATTCTTAAGTTTGTTATATAACTTTGTATATGTTGTTACCCTATATAACTTCTCTAAGTCGTACTTTTCCCAAGATCTCTCTTCAGCAGTTAAGTCAGATTCCGTTGAGATTATATCTCTTACAGATGCATCTACTTCCATTGGTGAGTGTGATGCATTTACTACATTGAACGGATTATTCATTGATCCTGTTCTTGTAATTGCCATATCATACTTCTCCCAATTACCGTATGACGCAAAGAGATGATTTAGTTTGGCTGAGATTGCATATGCTGAGATACCTTCATCAATATACTCTGTACCATTGGCTCCTGTTGATGATCCTTTGGCAAGTAATACTGTGTGCTTATTCTCTCTATGCCACTCCATTTGAGATCTGTCGATAACGTTCATCATTAGGACTTCCTTGCCCTTCCAGCCTTTTTCAAACTTTGCTCTAGGATCTGTCTCATCTAAGCCGTTCTTGTCTACTAGATTATAGATATCAGGGAATGCCTCTTTTACTGGGAAGGTCTTGACGCCATTAACCCACTTGACTCCGGAGACTTTCGTGATGATCTTGTTGATGATGTAATTAGGATCTTCTGAGATAGATGGTCTAATGAGTCTGAACTTCTTACCATCATCACCCATAACCCATGCCATGGTAACTGTTCTTGCTGTGTAGTTGTCTAACTTTGAATTTGGTGGGCCGCCCTGAGCTCTAATAATCTTTGGTACATTTGGTGTTAGTGGTGCCCATTTAATGTCTTCATAGTCTCTTGAATAAGAGTAACTGTTGTTGCTGTTGCTTCTAGCTGCTTGTGCTTCCTGTTCTTTTGCATAGGCTAAGAACATGTCATCGAATGACTTACTGTCCATGTTTTAATACCTCTTTCTTTAACCACATAGGGTTTCTTGGTTTAATTGTTGATCTCTTCTGGATCATCTTCTATGTTATTAATATAACATTATATTTAGTAGTTTTCGTCATATTTTGGAATTTTTTTTCTTACTTAAAGGGCTTGACATTTCTATTATAATGTGCTATTATATATATAGATAAGGAGATATAAGTTATGCAATTTAAGATTGAGTCAGTTACACGCGTAGGCAATACTACTGTATCATGTCAAGAGCTTATGGAGGCTCTTAAGTGGGTGGCACCTAATACCCCAATCTCTATTAAGATAGATGATAACTACGCAGGTATCGCAAGTGTTGAGCTTGAAGCCACTCCTGAGGGTAATGAGGATCATGAGGTTACAATCACTCTTAATACTTAATCTCTCTTCCTGTCTATTTTCCTTTTCACTCTTAATTATTAGGCCTCTTCATGAGGCTTAATTTTGTAGAAGTATCTCTTAGTTGTAGCATATGTTGGGAACGTCTGTAACTTGTACTTCAATAGACCCCTAGAAGCTGTTCCTAAGTTAACCACAAATGGTCTTCTATTTAGATTATACAAGTATCTGTAAGATAGATAGTCTAGATATCTAGATATATTCTTGAAGCGAGGGTCATACTTGCCCAACATGTAAGTATAGGTTAGCATACCACTCTCATCAAACCTACCACAGTCAAACACCGCATAGCCAACTAAGACATCTCCTAAGTAGAAGAATAAGTTGATAGTTTGACCCTTAAGTCTACTCATACTTTCTTTAAAGTATCTCTTATCATAACCCAAGTGAACATTCCAACCATAATTCTTATCCCCAATTTTATCCCACCATACATTCATTAGGTTCTCTAGTTGTGCTTCATCTTTCCCTGAGTAGTCCCGCAGTCCTCTCTCAACAAAGACTTTGTTATACTTATTACGTATATTCCTTAAGTGTTTATATTTAGATCCCTCTAACTTAAAGAACTCCTTATCGAAGGGTCCTTGTGTAACTTCTATCTCTGATGAGCTCTTAGTAGGGCCAGGATTATCCATATACATATATGACACCTCGGCATTGTTATCCTTGAAGTTAGGATCGAAGGTTACAATCTTAGTATGAGCCTTGTCCTTATAATATGTAAGAGGTCCTATTAGTGTTGCTGCTTTAGGTAACATGCCATATATTGATATGCTGTTTGCGTAATTCATAACTTCTCCATTGTCACGCATACTTCGTTATTCTTTGTATTGCCTGCCTTTTTAGTTAGATGGCTTCTGCTTGTTTGATAAGGTAGTCTCTCTAACTCCCTTAACCCTAAGTTCTCCATAATACTTGTCATATCCTTAAGTAGCTCTTTACCTTGATAAGACTCTATCATTATTAGGGTGAACCTACCTTTACTTCTTAACTTACTTGTGCAATTACTTACTGTAGGAGTCCAATATTTACTTAACCACTCATCATATTGATGATAGCTATCTATAGATTGAGAGCCCCCTGAATATATCTCTAAGTCTAAGTAGGGAGGGCAAGCTATCACATAATCAACCTCAGGGATAGTTTGATACATTCTAGACTCTTCGCTACCCCCTCTGTAGAACCGACTACCAGTGTCACCTAACTTGTGTGCTAACTCCGCAGTATTGGCTGTTACAGCTGCAGGGTCTATGCCATAATATACCTTGTCTAAACTATTGGCAGCGAGATATCTTGCAGACCAACCTATTGAAGGGTCTAATACTTTATTTCCCTCACAATATCTAGATATTAAGAACTTGGCTACCATAGGCTTGAAGTTACTCGGACTGAACCCTATCGCTGAACTCCTGAATCCTTGTATTAGCATATCGTCAGACATATCGAATAAGTAATGTGCTCCCGCTTTGTACCACTTGCCCCTCTCCCCCCAATCTGTCTTAGAGCTGGCATAGCCCATACGGTTTTTCAAGACCTTTAGGAGTAACTTATCATCGTAGAATGCACTCATTATAGACGGTGTCTTAGGCCCTCTACAGTCCCAATAGCTAGGATTAATACTTCTACATATATCTAACCCTAGAGATCCACTATTCTTAATCTCCCCTTTGTCGTTTAAGACGTCTTTAGGGTCTTTGTCTTTAAGCTTACCTAAACTCTCAAATAGCTCACTCTTAGTCATCTCCGGGTATGGGAACCCTACTGTTCTGTAGTGCTCAAACACCTTCTGAATCCAATAATCTTTGTCCTTCCAGATATTTTGAGCTGTTAGGATTGTACCTTCTAGGATAAGTGGTGTCTTAGACGAGTAATTAATGTAGCATACTTCTTCGCTCTCGTAGTTCATATTATTATTATAACCTTAACGGGACTTACATTGCACTCAGTTTAGATTCATTAGCGAAGGCAAGGGATTCTGTCTCTACATTCTTACATAATCTGTTAAGGATTAAGGCATACTTATCCCAGCTATCTAATAATCTCCGAATTACTGCTACTTTGTTGTTAGCTGCATTGGCTTCTCTTGTTAGTTTATGTAATTCTTCTTGATGATTAACTCTTACATATGCTTCGATCTCACTTGAACTACACCACTTCTGCGCGGATAGAGATAGAGGATTGAGCTTCTCCCTGGCTTCTATATACCACTCTGCTTGTTTGTCTTTAAGCAACTCATCTGCCTTGTAGGCCTCTTGCTTGGCCATGACGTCTAGACCTATTAGAGATGTTTGAATTCTGTTGTAATCCATTAAGGCGTTGTTAAGCTCAAACCAGCCTGGGGATCCTTGTAGCTCCCCTAAGTTCGAGTACTTCTGCATTTGACTTATCTGTTGCTCTACAAACTCAAGTAACTTGTCTTCAGCTGTCTTCTCTTTAATCGTGGCTGTGTATGTATCGAAGGCATTGTCTACATCTGAGAAGCTGTTCTGGGGTGTAGTGGTCTTGTTAGAACTCCTAGTTGGTATCATGTGTAATCTCTCCTCTCAATTATAGTATAACTCTTAGTTAGCAAAGTTTGAGGTAATTATATAATTTAAGTTAAGGCAGTTGAAGTCTCAGCCCCACCAAGCCTATCTATATATCCATTTATGGATATATAGATATACTTGTATTTATATA